>Ga0115560_1000938_pt1 | contig 21778 bp, 17 predicted proteins | sample COGITO_mtgs_1105_5_FD_87278 | JGI IMG/M metagenome (GOLD analysis project Ga0115560, IMG submission 87278) | Pelagic marine microbial communities from North Sea - COGITO_mtgs_110509 | ecosystem: Environmental > Aquatic > Marine > Epipelagic | place: Germany:Helgoland, sampling site Kabeltonne... | reverse complement strand
GTCTACCAATTTCACCACCTGGGCATATAACTAGATGGACTTTTTACTTCTAAAACTGCGCTAATTTCACGTCGACCCGCGCGTGGTCGCTTTCGGGCGTCCTGTCCTTCACCGAGACTGTTTCCTCGATATCTGTGATCAGCTTTTGTGGTCTTATTGCACCAGCTCTCACAGCGGGCGCGAACTATAGTAACCGCTGAAGTTTTTGTCAATTAGAAGAGGCGAAATTAATGTTTTTGTGATCTGATCTTGCCGTTTATCGCTGACTTTTTGCCAGTATTGCTCTGTCGCAGGCTGTTTTGTGGTGAAGACTCTGTGAAGCTTAGCTTCAAGGGAATGAAACAGGGATGATCATTGATAGTTGTGACGCAAAAACATATCAATCTACAAGGAGTTAGACCATGTTGAAACAAAGGTTAAAAAACAGATTAAATAAAAGTAAGAAAATTCTCTGGATCGGTGCCTCTCTTATCGCCCTCTGCGGTTCCTCTGTTGTTTTTTCTGCGCCAGCAGATCAGGGTAGGGCGCTTGTCTCTGAGCAGACTCAGCAGCAGGTTAATATCAATAGCGCATCCGCATCCGAACTTGCAGCTTCTCTCAAAGGTATAGGAATAAAGACAGCGCAAGCCATAGTCGCCTATCGAGATGCCAACGGTGCCTTCCAGAGTCTTGATGCCCTGATGATGGTCAAGGGCGTGGGAAGTAAAACAATCAAGAAAAATATGCAGCGTATAACTCTCGAGTAACAATCTGCTGCTGTTAGATAATACGGTCGCTTAGGCGGCCGTTTTTTTGTCTGCCAACTTTATAAGCCGCATTTTATTAACGTTTTTGAGTACTCGAATAGGCCATTTACCCCCCCCCATAGAATAGGCTTTTTGGGTTTTATCTCTGGTTCCTTTTTTACCTGCCCTTCTGTAGGATACGCGCATAATTATTATAATTCTGGTACACAAAAAAACATGCGTTCGTTATTTAAATCATTATCCAATCCTTTCGCTCTCGATCTTCGTGCACTGGCGTTAATGCGTATTGGTGTTGGCGCATTGATTTTGACCGATCTTTTGTTGCGTGCGCCCAGTTTTATGGCATTTATGACCGACCGGGGTGTTATGTCCCGCGAGATATCGATGTCGGTAAATTCTGGCTGGCACTGGTCGTTATATTGGGTTAACGCTGAACCATTATGGGCTATGTCGCTAATGGTTATCGCCGCAGGTTTTGCGATGATGCTGATGCTTGGTATACGTACGCGCCTGGCATCGATCGCCAGCTTTATATTTCTCGCCTCCCTACATACACGCAACCCTTACCTGCAGCAGGGTGGTGATAACCTATTGTTGCTATTAACCTTTTGGGGTTGCTTCCTTCCCTGGGGTGAACGTGCCTCTATAGATGCCTCTATGGTCCGTGAGCCGCGAACATCGAACCGCTACTTTAGTACGGTAAGTGTGGCTCTGGTATTGCAGGTTATGTCGGTTTATTTTTTCTCGGCGCTGCTTAAAACCGGGGTTGAATGGGTGCGTGATGGCACCGGTATTTACTATGCCTTGCACAATGATCAGGTCGCTTTTGGTTTGGCTTCTCTATGGCGCGACTGGCATGGATTTACTGGCGTACTAACTCAATATGTCTGGTGGCTAGAGTTGATAGGGCCAATATTGGCCTTGAGTCCACTGTGGTTTGCAGGTTTCCGTACACTGGTAGTGGTCGCTCTTATCGCTATGGAAATAGGCTTTATGTTTAATCTGCGTATTGGTCTGTTTCCGTTTATCTCCAGTTTATCTCTTATCGCCATTTTGCCATCCTCAGTAATGGATTTTCTGTGGCGCTCAGGAAAGTCGGAAAAGAAGAATAAGCCTTTAATACAGATGTATTTTGATAAGGAATGTACCTTCTGCGAGAAAACCTGTTATCTGCTTCGCTACCTGCTGGGATTGAATGCAACCATTGCAGCGGCTCAGGATGATAAACATATAGGCCCAATTCTCGAGCGTGAGAATAGCTGGGTCGTGGTAGACGAGCAGGGAGTTCAGCGTTTGCGCTGGGAAGCACTGGTATTTGTTATACAGTCTAATCCACGATTTGCCTGGCTCGCGAAGCAAATGCAAAAAGCCGGTGCTGCAGGAGATCGCGCCTATAACTGGATCGGCGATCACCGCTATGGCTTCGGAACCCTGACTGCCCGCTGGATGCCTTGGCGTAAAACTTACCCCCGTGTCGGCCTAACCGGCTCAGTGTTTGTCGCTGTTTTGACCGCACTTCTGTTGTGGCAGAACCTCTCCTCAATTAAGGTCTGGAATCCAGTCCATGGAATAGACACCGGTGTTACCAAAGGCTATCGAATTCCCGCGCCGAAATTTTTTGATCCGCTTTATCGCGGACTTCGCCTCGAGCAGTACTGGAGTATGTTTGCCCCTTATCCGCAAAAGAACGATGGCTGGTTTATAACCCCCGGCGTTCTGAGAAACGGCAAGCTGGTTAATGTGACCGCCGATAAGCTTGAATTGCCCTCGGCAGTGCGTCCTGAAAGCAGTGAGCAGTTTAAAAGCTATCGCTGGCGCAAGTATAAAAACTTTCTCTGGCTAAAGCGTAATGCAAAGCATCGTACGCACTATGGCGCATGGGTTTGCCGAGATTGGAACAGCCGGCATGAAGCCTCCGAGCGACTTGACGCATTTAATATGTATTTTATTAAAGAGCCTACAAGACCGCCGGGAAGGGCATCGCGAGTAACTTCGCATAGGTTACTGCGCTACCACTGTCGAGATGCCGGGTTGTTAACCAAAAAGCCCGTTGAAAACGCAATCAGATCTCAGGGCGAAAAAAACCTCATGAGAACTTTGAATATGTGATAAATTTGCGCACTGCTATTTGCTTTTTCATCAATAAAAAGTGTCTTGAAATATCGCAGTAACTAATAACTCACTAATTAAGCTAATTATGGTGCTATGCACCAATTAAGGGCCATATATTTTGCAGAATGACATTCCACTTCTTGTAAACGAAGACCAAATTGATCTTCGTGAGGTCGTCCGAGCTCTTTGGAATGGCAGGAAACTAATTGTTGCCTTGTCATCATTTTTTGCAGTTCTATGTCTTGTCATAGCTTTAATTCTACCTGACAGGTACGCATCTGCGTCTGTTTTGGCTCCTGTAACCCCTGAAGCCAGTGGCTTGCCTGGTGCTTTAAGTCGTTTAGGTAGTGTAGCTTCTTTAGCTGGGTTAAGTTTTGGGGTTGGAGACGGTAGTGAAGCTCAAATCGCTCAGGAAATTATGGAATCTTGGGGCTTTATTGAGGAATTCATTGAAAAAAATAATCTTCAAATACCCTTATACGCAGTCTCTGGATGGGATAAAAGCACTAATAGCCTGATCATTGATAGTGATATCTATGATGAGAAAAATAAAAAATGGTTGATTGAAGATGCTAATGGAGATTTAGGTGCCCCCTCAAGTTGGAAACTCTATAAAAGATTTTCCGATATGCTTTCGGTTAGCCAGGACTCAGAAGCCGGTTTGGTTACACTGAGTATTGAGCACTATTCTCCCTACGTTGCCAAACAGCTGGTTGATTTGCTTTTCGAGGAAATCAACAGACATATGCAGCAGAGAAAATTAAATAAGGTAAATAGTAATATCGAATACCTAAGGGCTCAGGTGGAGAAAACCTCAATCTCACATATGGAAAATGTGTTTTACACTATTATCGAAGAACAGATTAAAAATAAAATGCTTGCAGAAGCCACCCCTGAGCACACATTCGTTGTGGTTAATCAAAGTATGGTTGCTGAGGAAAAAATAGGACCAAGGCGCGTTCTTATAGTTGTTCTTGGCAGTTTTTTTGCAGTTATTTTTTCAATGCTCGTAGTTCTGGTAAGGCATTCACTCCGTGTCTCATCAAAAAGTAACATCTAAGTAGATTCGAATAAAAGCGGTGCCCAAATGAGCCTCGATGCAGTAATTACATTAGTTGTTTTGATCAGCTTTCTCGTTGTCGCAGTCAGCGGCCGAATAGCGGTAGATATTGCTTTAGCGCTGTGCATGACAGCTTTGTTGGTTTTTGGTGTACTTACTCCCAGTGAAGCTTTTGAGGGCTTTTCTAACCCGGCGATTTTTATTATTGCCAGCTTTTATATTGTCTCCTCCGCCCTCAAAGAGAGTGGCGCATTACACTGGTGGATTATGCGCTGGTTGGGCAAGAACAAATCCGTCAAAGGCGCTATTCCACTGATTATGGCACCAGTCGCAGTCAGTAGCTCGGTGATTAGCAACACTCCGGTAGTGGCTATATTTATTCCGCTGATACAGGATTGGGCAAGGCGCCATAATGTATCAGTATCCAAGTTATTAATACCGCTCAGTTACGCATCGATTTTGGGTGGCACTTGCACACTGATCGGCACCAGTACCAACATTATCATTGTAGGTATGCTGCAAGGGTCTCCAGAGGCAGAGAGCCTTAACCTGTTCAGCCCGGCGGCAGTTGGTCTTCCCCTTATACTGGTAGGAATCGGCTACTTCGTTTTAATCGGTCATCACTTACTGCCTGAGCGCAAGAGCCTCGGCGAAGACCTTATTGATACCCGTCAATATGCAGTATCTATGCGAGTAGAAGAGGGCGGTGTATTGGCCGGTATGTCGATTGCCGATGCTGGCCTACGCCATCTGCAATACAGCTTTTTATCTGAGATTCAATCCAAAGGCCATGTCATTCCTGCTGTGGGTCCAGAGGAAATTCTTAGTGGTAATGATATTTTAGTCTTTGTTGGTCAGCCAGAAGCCGTAAGCGAACTGCGTCAATTTCGAGGTCTGACACCAGCCGAAAGTGAAGTGTTAGAGCTGGATGTTCCCTACAGCAGTAGAGCCCTTATAGAAGCTGTAGTTTCACCGGTCTCCAATATGATTGGCAAGACCGTTAAGGAATCGACCTTTAGAACATTGTTTGGCGGCGTTATCCTATCTATCTCGCGCAACGGCAAGCGAATCAATGAAAAGGTAGGCAGCATTGTTATTAAGCCCGGTGACACCCTGTTGCTGGAAGCCGCTCGCGGCTTTGTTCGTCGCCATCGCTATAACCGTGATTTCCTGTTGCTCAGTCGAATTGATGACGCGACCATTCCCGATGTCTCAAGAGCCCCAGTGGCGCTGGGCTTGTTGGGACTATTTATCGTTGTTGTTTTGCTGGGGCTAATGTCACTGGTCTCAGCCTCACTGTTACTGGTTGCAGGACTGGCAGTCACGCGCTGTATTTCTCTGGAGTTTGCTCAACGCAGTATTGATATGCGCGTGATACTCGCGATTGGCGCATCTCTGTCTCTCGGCTTTGCCCTACAAAAAACCGGATTAGCTGATATAGCGGCCCAGGGAATTATGTCCCTTGCCGATGGCAACCCCTTTATAAACTTACTGCTTTTATATCTGGTAACCGTCGCTGCCACAGAACTGATTACCAACAATGCTGCTGCAGTTTTAATGTTTCCGCTGGCACAGGCGCTCAGTACCGAGCTTGATGTCAGTCTGCTGCCATTTGTAATGACCATCATGTTTGCCGCATCGGCAAGCTTTTTGACCCCCTTTGGCTACCAGACTAACCTGATGGTTCAGGGACCTGGTGGCTATCAGTTTTCTGATTACTTTCGGGTCGGGTTACTACTCAGCATACTAGTGGGAGTAATGGTGGTATTTCTGGTGCCAATAGTTTGGCCCTTCTAGCTAACTGAATTATCTCAGCTATACTAATGTAGAAAAAATCTTCATGAGTCTCTCATAAAGGTTTACACAAGCTTATATAGCAGGGTAATTTTAAATTAAACGTCAATGGATCTGGTTGCTATTGGCCAGACTGAAAAAGCCTCAAAAGAGGCCTATCTAAGAGAGAGATGAATGACTGAGTTAACCTGTTTTAAGGCCTACGATATCCGTGGGCAACTGGGCACTGAATTAAACGAAGAAATAGCCTACCGTATTGGTCGTGCCTATGCTGAATTTCTTCAGCCAAAAAGCATTGTTCTCGGCGGTGATGTTCGCTTAACCAGCGAAGCTCTTAAAACAGCCCTGAGTGAAGGTATCCGTGATGCTGGATCAGACGTTATTGATATTGGCATGGTAGGTACCGAAGAAGTCTATTTCGCCACCTCGCACCTCAATGCAGACGGTGGTATCGAAGTAACAGCCAGTCACAACCCGATTGACCACAATGGAATGAAACCAATTCGTGAGGGATCGCGACCCATTAGTGCCGATACAGGCCTGCTGGATATCAAGCGACTCGCAGAGCAAAATCAATTCTCTCCTGCCATTCAAGAACAGCGTGGCGGCTATAAGAAAATGTCAGTTCTGGAAGCCTATCTCGACCACCTGTTTGGGTATTTAGATGTCTCCAAAGTCAAGCCGCTCAAGCTGGTTATGAATGCCGGTAACGGCGCAGCTGGTCATGTGGTAGATGCCATTGAAAAGCGCTTTGCAGAGTTAAACCTGCCGATTGAATTAATCAAGATCAACAATGAGCCAGATGGCACATTCCCCAATGGTATCCCCAATCCTATTCTCCACGAGAATCGTGCACCAACCATTGATGCGGTTCTCGAGCACGGAGCAGATATGGGTATCGCCTGGGATGGTGATTTTGATCGCTGTTTCCTGGTTGATGAAAAGGGCAACTTTATTGAAGGCTACTATATTGTCGGCCTATTGGCAGAAGCCTTCTTGTTGAAGAACCCCGGAGCCAAAGTTGTTCACGACCCTCGGCTTACCTGGAACACCATTGAAGTCGCCGAAAAGAACGGTGGCCAAGCGATTCAGTCAAAAACTGGACACGCCTTTATTAAAGAGCGTATGCGAGCAGAAGACGCCATTTATGGCGGCGAGATGAGCGCCCACCATTATTTCCGTGACTTCTTTTACTGCGACAGCGGTATGATTCCATGGTTATTGGTTGTAGAACTGGTTTCAACCACAGGCAAGCCACTCTCTGAGCTGGTCAATGATATGGTTTTAGCCTATCCGTCGCCGGGTGAGCTCAATCGCAAAATTGCCGATCCCGCAGCGGCTATTCAGCGCGTGCGCGAACATTACGAATCAAGTGCATTGGTTATTGATGACACCGACGGAATATCCATGGAATTCCCCGAGTGGCGCTTTAATCTGCGTATGAGTAATACCGAGCCGGTAGTGCGGCTGAATCTGGAAACTCGCGGTGATAGTGAGTTGTTGGCTCAGTGTCAGAGTGAGCTGCTTGCTCTACTGGATTAAAGTATAGGCAAACAGGTCAAAAAGTTTAAGGATATGGATGCAGGTATGAAAGAAGGGAGTTGGTTTTTACTTCAGACGAAATCAAGGCAGGAAGCCCGGGCTGTAGAGAATTTGGGACGCCAGGGCGTAGACTCTTTTTGCCCAATGGTTCGTATCGAAAAAGTCTCTCGAGGCACCAGAGTGATTAAAGAGGAAGCGCTCTTTCCCAGCTACCTTTTTGTAAACTTTAACCAAAGCAAAGTGTCAGCCACCACCGTTCGCTCTACCCGAGGAGTCAGCCATTTTGTCACCAGTGCCGGCTCACCGGTTATGGTGCCGGATACCCTTATTGAGCAACTGCAAGAGCGCACTGACGCAACCAGTGGTGAGGTGGTTTCTGATCTACCCAAGATTGGTGATCAGCTACAGATTATCGACGGCCCCTTTAGAGGCCTCAACGCAGTCTTTACCGAAATAGACGGCAACCAGCGCGCCGTTGTTTTAGTTAATTTACTCAACCAACAGGTAAAAGCATCGCTACCGTTTAAAAGCCTGACGGCAAGTGATAAGAACCCCGATTAGGGTGTTTCCTGTAAAAGTAAGATATTATCGGCAATGCTCACAATTGAATGGATGCAAAAAAATACATTATGAGACTACTTATGTTTAAGACCCCCACTTTTTACGCCTTTTCTATTGGCTTAGCCTTAATGTTACTAAGCGCAATGCTGTCTGCTCAGGATTTATCTCTCAGCTCAGCTCAGGAAAGTATAAAAGAAGCGCGTCAGCTGTGTAGTGGGATGAGTGAGTCGAACAAGCGCCTCGCCAAATCCGCCGGTTATGATATAGACACGCTTTGCAGCAGCCTTGATCTATTTGAGCTTTCGGAAAGTTCCGTCGATGATGAACCACTGGTCTTGCCTCGCGAAGATGCAAAGAGAGATGCAGATAAAACTATGCCATCGCCGTTGCCCTCAGCAGAAGAACTCAGTGAAATCGCTAAAGCGAAAGCATTAACAGCCTATGGCTACGATCTTTTCTCTGGAGAGCCAACCAGTTTTGAACCCGCATCACGAATTCCTGTGTCCCCCAGCTATATTCTTGGGCCCGGAGATACGGTGCAGGTGCTTTTTTATGGCAAGGTCAATGAATCCCATAAACTGGAAATTAATCGTGACGGTTCCATAGACTTCCCGCAGCTTGGCCCAGTCAGCCTTGCCGGCATGACCTTTAGTGACGCCAAACAGCTATTACAGCGCCGTATTAAAGAAGAAATTATTGGTATCGAAGCCAGTATCAGCCTCGGTGAATTGCGCTCCATGCAGGTGTTTATGTTAGGTGAAGCCTACAAGCCCGGCACCTATACCATCTCCGCACTTTCCACCATTACCAACGCCCTGTTCCTATCTGGGGGGCTCAGTGATATTGCCTCGCTGCGCAACCTGCAGCTAAAACGTGCCGGTAAAGTAGTCGCCAACCTAGATCTCTATGACTTGCTGTTACATGGCGATACTCGCGATGATGCACAGTTGCAGTCCGGCGACACTATTTATATTCCCACCGTCAACAAAACTGCCTCAGTCAATGGCCAGGTGCGCAGACCCGCTATCTATGAGCTTAAAGGCAGCGTCACGGCCCATGAGCTTATAAAGCTGGCCGGAGGTTTAACACCCAAAGCATTTTCGAAAAGCGCGCGAATTCACCGCGTTGGCAATTCCGGATTTATGGGTGTAGTTGATATAGATTTAAGTACCTCGAAAGGCCAGAACACCGCGATCAAAAGTGGTGATCTTTTAGTGGTCGACAGCGCAGTAGAGCGGCAGGAATTGGTTGTCACACTGTCCGGCCATGTTTACTACCCCGGTGATTTTTTATGGCGTGAAGGGCTGCAAATCTCAGACCTGGTTAAAAGTCTTGCAAGCCTAAAACCCAATGCAGACCTAGACTTTGCCCTAATCCACCGCGAACTGCCGCCAGTGGGAAGAATAGAACCGTTATTTGTCGACCTGCGTGCAGTGCTCGCCGATCCCGACAGCAGCGCCAATATTAACTTCCTGCCCCGCGACAAACTTATTGTCTTCTCCAATGAGGCAAACCGCGCCGCCAAGCTTGAAGAACTGGTGAAGTTATTAAGACTGCAATCGCGCTCTGGAGAAATGGCACGGGTTGTCACAATCACCGGTACCGTTCGCTCCCCCGGAGAATACCCACTGACAAAAGACATGACGTTGACCCAGTTAATTGCAACAGCAGGTGGGCTCAATGAAGAAGCGTACACGCAGGTCGTCGAGCTATCTCGACATGATTTTACCAATATAGAAAAGGCACAAGCAGACCATTTCGCCATCACTCTGGCTGAAGCCATAGGCGATCCGAGCAAAGACCCAGTACTGCACCCCTATGATGTTGTGTCGGTGCGCACCATACCCGAATTTAGAGAATCCCTGAGCATTAGCCTGATGGGAGAAGTCAGATTTCCCGGCCACTATCGATTTAAGCGTGGCGAGAAATTAAGCGAAGTTATCAAGCGCGCTGGAGGCTTAACCGAGCACGCGCACCAAGATGCAGCCGTATTTACTCGCGAAGTACTCCGTGAACAGGAAGCCAAACAATTACAAGAGTTGCGCCAGCGTTTACGCGCAGACATAGCTGCAAGTAGCTTGGAAAAAACCAATGAAGGCAAGTCGTCCAGTCTCGATGATTCAACCAAAATACTTTCAGAGCTAGAGGCCAGTGAAGCATTAGGGCGACTGGTTATAGACCTTTCTGGTATTCTCGATGCCAGTTTAGACGATATTATTTTAAAAGATGGTGATCTGCTGGTTGTCCCCGAATACCGCCAAGAGATATCAGTGGTGGGCGAAATTCAGCACCCATCATCACATTTGTTTAATAGAAATTTAAAGATTGATGATTATATTGATCTTAGTGGCGGTGTGACCCGCCGCGCCGACAACAAGCGTATCTATGTAGTAAAAGCTGATGGATCAGTGTCCTTGCCAGGTCGCTCTGGCTGGTTTAAACACAGAATCAACAATATTGAACCTGGAGATACAGTTATAGTTCCACTGGATGTTGACCGCCGCCGCAAGCTAACGCTCTGGGGAGAAGCCAGTGCAATTGTTTACCAGCTGGCACTGGGTGCAGCAGCAATCAACAGCTTTTAGATTAAAAAATTAAAAGGTATTAGAAATGTTAAAGATACAACGTAATGTGTTGATCACTAATAATAAAAAAACAAATAGCTGGCTTAGAAGTTGCACTCTGTTTCTTGTTCTGTTGATGAACGGCTCCTACCTTGCCGCCGCAGAGCCATGGATTGATACCAGAGACTCAGGCCTGCGAGTTGATATAGAGAGACTCTCCAGCGCCGGCATTATTAAAGTTCCTATCAACACTCGACCATTAATGTGGTTGAGTATCATTAACAATCTTGAAGCCACAGACAGTAAAGCGGTTCCAGATAAACTAAAAAATAGTTATGCACGAGTTCTGACCGCTGGAAGAAAAGCCGCGCGCATCCACAAGCCCAGTCAGTCAGTCAAATTGACCGTTGCCAATCAATCACAGCTGTTTCGGCACTTCGGAGACAAAGCTCGTGAAGAAGCCGAGATAACCCTGCGCCGCAGCGACATTACAGAAAACTTCACCTACAACCTTGAAGTCACTAAAACCAACAACCCCTGGGATGGTGAAGAAACCCACTACGACAACAGCTACTTCGGTGTAGTGATGGGCAACTGGGTCGGTCTTATTGGCAGTGTTGAGCGCTGGTGGGGACCCTCTTGGAACAGCAGCTTAATCATGACCAATAATGCCCGCCCAACCACCGGTATAAGCCTGCAGCGCAATTACTCCGAAGCCTCAGAACTACCAGTAATAAAGTGGCTGGGCCCCTGGACTACCAATATGTTTGTCACCAAGCTGGATGACGAGCGACATATCAAAGATGCCAAGCTGGTTGGCATGACGGTTGGATTTCGTCCCACTCAGTCCTTGGAAATTAACCTGCGACGCACTGCGCAGTGGGGAGGCGAGGGCAGACCTGAAAGCTTGAGCAATTTTTTAAGACTGATGACCGGTCTTTCGGATAACTGTGTTGAAGAAAGTTGTAAACTCGATGAGCCCGGCAATCAGTTAGGCGGCATAGATTTCCGCTGGGATTTACCCTGGCTAGATGCATCCTTTTACGGCCAGACCATCGGTGAAGATGAAGCGGGTGGACTGCCTTCTCGCCGAGCCAGTCAGATGGGTATGCAGTTCGATTTGACTAGTCAGTGGTTTGAGGGCGCGGTATTTATTGAACATGATGGCACCAGCCTAAAGTCCGCCCCTAGCCCCTATAACAGTCTCTACAATCACAGAATTTACCGTTCTGGCTACCGCTATGAAGGTCGAGTGATTGGAGCAACCTGGGACAATGACTCAAAAGTGACCAGTCTTGGTGCTATAGGCCATCTCAGTAATGGCGATAAAATTGAAGCGCGCTACAGCTTTGGCGACATTAATTATGACAGCCTGACTGAAGACCCTAGCTCACGTCACTCAATCACCTCAAAGAAAACAGCACTGAACACAGTATCAGCAAAATGGCTGCGTCCGTTTGTTTGGGGCGAAATAGAGATAGAAGGGCGATACACCGACAAAATAATTGATCAATTTGGTCGTCAGGAAGACAAATTGCGCGTAGCCGCGTCGGTTAACTACAATTTTTACTAGTATCTAATTATAAGTTAGAACAATGAGGGGTCTTGCAAGACCCCTCGGCTTCGCTCGGAATTAAGAGCGGTTGGGCTGCCGTTTCGGCAGAGGGTTCAGTATGTTATTGCGGCAGAGGATTTAAGCTGTCATTGCGGCAGAGGATTTACCCTGTCATTGCGGCAGAGGATTTAACCTGTCATCCCGACAGAGCGAAGCGACGAGGGATCTCATCCCACCACAGGCAGCATAGGACGGCTGACTAAAAAACAGCCGTAAAAAAACGGAAGTTAAACAAAGGAATTGTTTACAGTTTATGGAAGAAACTGAAAGGAAGAACTACAAAGGGATTATCCTCGCCGGCGGTTCAGGCACACGTCTGCATCCGATCACACTGGCAGCCTCAAAGCAGCTGTTGCCAGTCTACGACAAGCCGATGATCTACTACCCCCTGTCAGTATTAATGCTGGCCGGGATCCGCGAAGTATTAATCATCTCAACCCCCGTCGACCTGCCCGGCTTCAAGCGTATGCTTGGCGACGGCAGTCAATTTGGCGTCAGCATCAGCTATGCCGAACAGCCATCCCCAGACGGACTAGCCCAAGCCTTTATTATCGGCGAAGAGTTTATTGGCGACGATAACGTAGCCCTAGTACTTGGCGACAATATCTTTTACGGCCAACACTTCACCGACAAGCTCGAAAATGCCACACAACGAGATCAGGGCGCAACCATCTACGCCTACCATGTCAACGACCCCGAACGTTTTGGTGTGGTTGAATTTGATGCACAAGGCAAAGCCATCAGCATTGAAGAAAAACCGCAAAATCCAAAATCCCGATACGCCATCACCGGCCTCTACTTTTACGACAATGACGTTATTGAAATCGCCAAAAGTATCAAACCCTCAGCCCGCGGCGAACTCGAAATAACCGATATCAACAACGTCTACCTAGAGCGTGGTGACCTGCATGTCAGTCAACTCGGGCGCGGCTTTGCCTGGCTCGACACCGGCACCCATGACTCACTGCTTGAAGCCAGTCAATTTGTCCAAACCGTCGAGCACCGCCAGGGACTAAAAGTCGCCTGTCTCGAAGAAATAGCCTATCAGCGGGGCTGGATCTGTGAGCAACGTCTGCAGAAACAAGCTGCCGCACTGCACAAAACCGGCTACGGCCAATACCTGCAAAAAGTTGTCGAGGGCTACCAATGAATATAATTGAAACCGCCGTACAAGGCGCCGTAGTAATTGAACCCAAAGTCTATGGCGACGCGAGAGGCTTCTTTCTTGAAACCTATCAAGCCCAGCGCTACCAGAAACAAATTCATAACGACCTACCATTTGTTCAAGACAACCACTCGCGCTCATCCAGAGGCGTACTGCGTGGGCTGCACTTTCAGAAAACCAAACCCCAGGGCAAATTAGTCAGAGTTGTGCGCGGCGAAGTATTTGATGTAGTCGTCGACCTGCGCAAAGACTCACCCAGCTTTGGGAAATGGCACGGCGTCTGGCTATCCGAAGAAAATCACCGTCAATTCTGGTTGCCCCCGGGCACCGCCCATGGCTTTGTGGTCACCTCCGACAGCGCCGACTTTGAATACAAATGCACCGAATACTACGACCCCAGCGACGAAGGCTGCTTGCTGTGGAATGACCCGCAATTAAATATCGACTGGCCGATAACCAACCCGATACTTTCCGATAAAGATAGAGCAGGGCAGAGCTTTGCAGAACTAGTTAAAGAGCAAATTAAAGAGCAAGTTAAAGAGCAAGTTGAAGACTTATGTCCGGGGTCAAAGGTATGAAGCTACTAATTACCGGAGCCGCCGGCCAACTCGGCAAAGCCTTTGTCAGCGAACTAAAAGCCAACAGAGACATTCAATTCTCAGCCTATAGCCGCGGCGACCTAGACGTCACCTGTGTCGACGAAGCCCAAACAGTGATAGCCCGCGAGCGCCCAGACTTTGTCATCAACACCAGCGCCTACACACAGGTAGACCTCGCTGAATCTGAAAAAGAAAACGCCTATCTGGTCAATGAAACCGGCCCAGCCAACCTCGCCGAAGTCTGCAAACGACTGGATATCCCCCTAGTCCACTTCTCCACCGACTATGTCTTTGACGGCAGTAAACAGGGCCCCTGGCTCGAAGATGACCCCACAGCCCCACTGGGAATATACGGCGCCAGTAAACTCGCCGGAGAAAAAGCCATTACCCAGATACACAGCAAACACCTGATCTTTCGCACCAGCTGGGTATTCTCTGAGTACGGCCACAACTTTGTCAAAACCATGCTGCATGTTGGCTCCATGCGCGAAAAAATGAACGTTGTCGACGACCAGATAGGCAAGCCAACCTCCGCCAGGGAAATTGTCCGCCTGATACTGCAGATACTGCCAAAAATCGAAAACCACTGGGGCATCTACAACCTCGCCCAGCCCCAAGCACTCAGCTGGTACAGCTTTGCACAGGCAATCTTTGCGCAGGCCCGCAGTCTCGATAAAAACTACTGGAGCAATCATCTGCTAGTCAGCGACCTGCAGCCAATACCCAGCAGCGAATATCCCACCCATGCCCAACGGCCCGCCAACTCAGAGCTTGACACCAGCAAACTGGAAAACACCTTTGGCCTAACTATCAAGCCATGGCAAGACAGCCTCAATGAAACCATAGGAGCCCTGCAAGACCATGACTGAGTATCAACCACGCAATATCCTCGTCACCGGCGGCGCAGGCTTTATAGGCAGCAACTACGTCCGCTATATGCTCGGCAAATACCCCGACGTAAACATTGTTAATCTCGACAAGCTTACTTACGCCGGCTCAATGGACAACTTAGACGGACTGGCAGATAAAACCCGCCACCATTTTGTGCAAGGCGATATCTGCAACCAAACATTAATCGCCAAACTGCTCGAGCAACATCAAATAGATACCCTCGTGCACTTCGCCGCTGAAAGCCATGTCGACCGATCCATCAGCGGCCCCAGTGAATTTATACAAACCAATGTAATCGGCACCTTTGCACTACTCGAAGCAGCAAGAAGCTACTGGCAACAAACCAACGGTCTCGATAACAAGCAATGCCGTTTTCACCATATCTCCACCGATGAAGTCTTTGGCACCCTAAAGCTCACAGACCCGGCATTTACAGAAACCACCGCCTACGCACCCAACTCGCCATACTCCGCCTCAAAAGCCAGCTCAGACCATCTGGTAAGAGCCTGGCACCACACCTATGGCTTACCCGTCACCACCAGCAACTGCTCGAATAACTACGGCCCCTGTCAGCACGCCGAAAAGTTTATCCCCACCGTCATAAGAGCCTGCCAACAGCAACAGCAGATACCCATCTATGGCGACGGCAGCAATATTCGCGACTGGCTGTATGTCGAAGATCACTGCTCCGGCATTGATGCCGTAGTGCGCAAGGGCACACTCGGTGAAACCTACAATATTGGCGGTATCAACGAATGGGCCAATATCGATATCTGCCGCACCATCTGCGACCTGATGGACCAACAAAACCCAGCTGCCGCCCCCCACCGAAAACTGATTAGCTTCGTCACCGACCGACCCGGCCACGACTGGAGATACGCCATAAACGCAGAAAAAATAGCCAGAGAGATAGGCTGGAAACCACAGGAAACCTTCGAGACAGGCATAGCCAAAACACTGGAAGCACAATGCTTACAACCCACTGTCATCCCAGCAGAGCACCCTGTCAATACTGTCATCCCGACAGAGCACTCTATTAACACTGTCATCCCGACAGAGCGAAGCGACGAGGGACCTCCATAAGATTTCTCCCGCTAGTCGAAATAACATGAGAGTTGTCACCCCAACAACGGAACGTCACCCCAGCGAAGGCTGGGGTCTATACCAAGGATCAAGAACAAAGGAATACAACCATGCAAAATGAAATGCACCTAAACCAACCAGCCGACGATGAAATAGACCTACGAGAACTCGCATCCGTACTCTGGTCAGGCAAAAAAAACATCCTCACCGTCACCAGCCTATTCGCCGTAATAGCAGTGATTGTCGTACTGCTAATCCCCAATCAATACCAAGCCACAGCCGTAGTCTCCCCAGCCCAAAGTGGCAGCACCTCCATGCTAGGCGCCATGAGCTCACAGCTTGGTGGGCTCGCCTCCCTAGCCGGAATCAAAGCCCCTTCAGACGAGGGAGGAGAAGCCCAAGCAGCCATGGAAATAATGCAATCTTGGAGCTTTATTGAGCAATTTATAAAAACCAACAACCTCGCTGCAGAAATCTTTGCCGCCGACGGGTGGGACAGAGAAATCAACCAACTCAGCTATGACAGCAGCCTCTACGACAGCCAGCAAAAACACTGGGTAAGAAATCCACCAGCAGGTAAAACCATCGACCCCACCAGCTGGGAACTGTATAAAGAGTTTTCCGAGCGCCTAGTCGTCACCACCGACAAAACATCAGGCATGATCTCTATATCCATCGAACATTATTCCCCAATACTCGCCAAACAATGGGTAGACCTCTATATCACTACCATTAACGACTATATGCGCACCAGAAAACTGGGACAGACCAACAGCAATATTGAATATTTAGAAGCGCAGATAGAGAAAACCGCCATCGCCGGCATGAAAGAAGTGTTTTATCAAGTGATTGAAGAACAGATAAAAAACAAAATGCTCGCCGAAGCCAGCCCAGAATATGCCTTTGTTACCGTAAACCCAGCCATGGTGCCAGAGGAAAAGTCGACCCCGAAAAGAGCACTTATCTGTGTATTAGCCGTACTCTTGGGCGCCATGCTATCAATACTTGCAGTATTAGTGATGCACTATGGCCGGCAGCCAAAAAGCAATAAAACCCCCAATGAATACTGATCTATAACAACGGCATAACAACAGTTAATTAAATCGGCAAATAAACTGGCAACTGCACCAGTTTGGTCTACTTTTAAAACATCGTTCACGGACTGTACGATCGGGTCAAAACACAGACCCAAGTCATATAAAAGCAGGAGCTCATGACCGGCTCCTGCGGTAGCCTGTCAGGAGGAAAAGTTATGCTTATGGACACCCAGGAATACTATTACCGCACCCTCAAGCTTCTTCAAAAACAACCCGAACTAACCCAGCGCCAGATCGCCGAAAACCTCGGTGTCAGCCTCGGCAAAGGCCATTATGTGGTTAAAGCCCTGGTCGATGTTGGCTGTCTAAAAATCGAACACTTCCAAAAATCAGATAACAAGATCGGTTCTATGTACGTCTTGACCGGTAAAGGCCTGCGCGAGAAGGCGAGACTGGCCAAGCGGTTTTTGAAGTATAAGCAGGATGAGTATAAGCGGCTGCAGAAGGAGATTCGGTCTTTGAAGGGTGAAGTGCAAAAGCAATAAAACTGTAGTTAAAAATGGAAGTTTGAAAACGGATTAATTTATGAGAAACGGGCAGAAAGTTGCTTTGATAACTGGCATTACAGGACAAGATGGCTCCTATCTAGCCGAATTCCTATTGGAGCGAGGTTATGAAGTTCATGGTATAAAGCGACGAGCTTCAATGTTTAATACCCAACGTATTGATGGGATATTCGAAGATCCGCATAAAGAAAATCAGAAGCTAATTTTACACTATGGTGATCTATACGCCCGGCAAGCCGGCATCAACAAAATTGTTTTTACTAGCTCAGTGGCCATCTATGGCTTTGCACCTGCAGACACAGGCGAAGAGGGCGAGCCAAATTACTTCAATGATTATGGCCGAACAAAGTATTTGGCAGAACAAGTGTATAAAAAGTGGCAGGCTGAAGACCCAGATAATCGTTCTTTAGTGATCGTAAGGCCTACAGTTATCTTTGGTGAGGGCAATCGAGGTAATGCCTGTAACCTATTTACACAAATTGCCAGGAAGCAGTTTTTAATGTTTGGTGATGGCAAGAACCGTAAATCCATGGCCTATGTTGAGAATGTAGCTGCATTTCTGGAATACAGTCTTGATTTTCCGCCAGGCTTACATATCTATAATTATGTGGATAAGCCTGATTTGGATATGAACACATTGGTTTCAACAGCCCGTAAGGCTTTGTTTGGTAAAGCCAATGTAGGTGTTAGATTACCTAAGTTTGTAGGGGTTGGTATTGGTTATCTTGCAGACGGAATCGCAAAAATAACAGGTAAGTCATTACCTGTAAGCAGTATTCGAGTGAAGAAGTTTTTAGGTACTACACAGTTTGGCTCTTCAGTCCATCGAACTGGATTTGTGGCACCTGTAAAGCTTGAAGATGCCATTGAGCAAACGTTGCGCTATGAGTTTATTGAAGACAATTCTGATCAACCTGAGTTTTTAACGGAATAATAGTTAATGGAATAGCGGCAGGGTGGATACTTGCTGTTTAAAAAAGGTACAAGAGGTGTAAAAAATAGTATTTGTCAGTGGTTTGTTAGTGTCGATTCTGTATTTCAGGTCATTTCAGTTATTACCCCACCAGTTTTTACCCAAAAGCTCGGCTAAACAGCCGGGCTTTTTTATTTGTCTTTATTTCGCTCTATTCACCTGTGAATTATCATTGATTGCAGACCTGTTTTAACCCCCTGAATTATAAGAGTTTGAGCTTTAAATCTATTCACTTGAGTGGCCCCTGAATTTTGCTCTTGTTTGCTATCTAACTGATATAACAGTATATTTTGCGATCGAGCTATTTTCGTTCAAGCTATGAAACTGGTTGATTTGAGCTTGTGGCTCAAGTATTGTGCGCAGCTTATTGCGCTCAACCTATTTCTTAGCGAAAAGCTTTGAGCGGTCTGCGGTTCTGTTTCTTAAAATGTATTTGGGTGGTTTTTATCTCTAATTTACTTCTATCCAAAAAGGACTTTGTACATCTTTCAATAGTAGTGGTTATTGCTGGCATTTGCTTTGGTGTGTTGGGTTCGATTGTTGCCCTTCTTCTTCAATGGTTTTCGCTTCAGCAGTCGGGAACAGACTCGGCCAGTAAGCACGGGATTAGCGCTCGCACATCTTCTCGGCTGGGTGGTTTGGCGGTGATGGTGTCTGTGCTGGTGTTTTTTGCGGCTAACTACTTTGAAAACAGTACCTCTTTTCTCAATGACCTTGAAACTTATGGCAATCACAGGTTTGGTATCTTCGCTATTATGTGCTGTGCGGCTATGGGGCTTGCAGAGGATTTAAAGGCTGATTTTCTCTCTCCGACTATTCGTCTCGCTCTAAAATTTGCCCTTTTCGCTGGCATTATCTTTGTCTGGCCTGATCTGGTTCCGGAATCCATAGGGTTTGCCGGGCTTGACTATGTTCTCTCATTGCCCATTGTCGGCGCGGTTGTTGTAATTATATTTCTGGTTGGCTTTATCAATGCCGTAAATATGGCTGATGGGGCTAATGGTCTTATTTCTGGGATCGCATTCTTCTCTATCCTTCTGTTCTCTATACAGACGGGTAGTGTGGTTGATGAGGGCTTTATGGCGGCCTGCGGGGTATTCCTTTTTTTCAATGTTGTTACTGGTCGTCTGTTCCTGGGTGATGCGGGTACCTATGGGTTAGGTGCAGCTTTGGCTATCTATGGTCTGGTGTTCTTTAATGCTGGGGTGTTCTCTTTGGGCTTCCTGGCTGCATTATTTGCTTACCCCTGTGTTGATTTCCTTGTTAGCATATTAAGAAGAATGCTGGTGGGCCGTTCGCCATTTTCACCAGATAATGAACACCTTCACAATAGAATTCATTTCTTCTTGCGTTCCAGAGTCCGTTCTCAGGTTGCTTCTAATTCCCTCACCGGACTATTGATTTCAGGCTCGACTTCAGGTCTTGTTCTGATTGGCTACCTTAACCAGTGGTGGAGCTGTTCCAGCAATGAGTGGGGTTATTTCTTTGCTCTAGAATGTCTTATGTACGGTTTTGTGTTTTATCTAACAGGTCTTGGTCGTCGATCGATTCAGCATTCCGCTGCTATTTAGGCCTGCCTGCAATAAATTTGTCATTTCTAAATCTTATTATTTTCCCGTTGAATTGCCTGTCTTAAGCGCTGTCTTTGTTGGCATAGAGATTGCTTATTTTAGGTTAACCTTGCTGTTGAGGTTAATTGATTCATTGTTTGACCGCTGAACATATGGGGCTTTCCCGACTGTTTTGACTGTTGTCTTTCAATATATCTCTAAATTTAAAATTATCTGAAAGGCAAAAAATGACTGAGTCTACTCGAGAGTTTAATTCGGTTGCACCACCATTGGGCAATGTCGATCGCTGGAGTAAGGTGATTGCGCCAGTCTTGCTGTCCAGGACTGAGTTTTTTAAGTTATTGGCAATGGTTCTAATTGTCAGTCCATTTTTTGGTCTCCCGGGTATTTTCTTCCTTTTTTGTATGCATATTCTTAGTATTCAGCGTGTTGGGGGCGATTCTGTGGAAAAGCACGGCATCAGTACTCTGTCTTCCTCTCGATTGGGGGGCTTAAGCATTGCGGTAATGATGTTTGCTTATGTGGCGTTTAATTTTGTCGCGAATGCCGATGGCTCTATCGCTGGAAATTTTACTGAGCGCTCGGGGTGGATTGCGGTTCTTTTTATGGCTTTTCTGGGCTTGAGTGAAGATTTAAAAGCTGATTTTCTCAGTCCATTAGTTCGTTTGATTGCACAGATTGTATTTATGGGTGCAGTTTTGGTTACCGCTGACGCTTATATTCCAGATTATTTAGGTTTTTCGGTAATTGATTATTTACTGACAATTCCCTTACTCGCTTGGATTTTGTGCACTATTTTTGCTGTGGGCTTTGTCAATGCTTTCAATATGGCTGATGGCGCGAATGGGTTGGTTCCGGGCATTAGTTTTGTTGCTTTCTTTATTTTTGCATCTGAAACCGAAAGGTTTGTAGAGATAGGTTATATGAGCGCCTGTGCTATTTTTCTGGTGTTCAATGTTATCTCAGGGCGTTTTTTTCTAGGCGATATGGGTTCCTATGGTCTGGGTGCAGCTATAGGGCTGTATGGTCTTTGGTTTGTTTCTGCAGGCACCTTTTCGGCTTCTTTTCTGGCTTGTCTGTTGGCTTATCCATGCCTTGATCTGTTGATGAGTATTTTCCGGCGAGTCAAGCAGGGGCGGTCGCCGTTTTCTCCAGATAATGAGCATCTGCATAATCGGCTTTTCCGTTATATCCGTCGTCGAATAAGTAACCCTGTGCTGGCAAACTCTTTGACGGGGTTGTTAATTAGCGGTTTGACTTCTGGTTTGGTGCTGTTTGGCTATGTGAATGAGTTGTGGCCGCCTTCTTCTAATGAGTGGCTTTATCTGTTTGGTTTCGAGTGTGTCTTGTACATATCTGTATTTTATCTGGTGGGGCTGCGTCAATTTAAGTCTTAGCGCACCGCTTTAACTTACCCTTATATCTAAAGCTTTTTCGCTCCGTACGTTTGTTCTTTTGATGTTGGGTTATTTCGCCCGTTGCCTTTTTCTTTTTATCGTTTTCGTTGCTATTAACTTACTGCATTTGTACATTTTCGGCGTAGCAATTATGCATAAATGAATTATAATGCGCGGGTTATTTTATTCATGATGTTCGTTTTTTTTGAAAAGCGGCCTACATTTGCTGTCTGGCCGTATAGCTTCTCTATGAGATAAAAAATGGCCTCAAAGATTTTCCGAGCAGTTTTAATGTTCTCGCTCGAATTGATGTTTGAAGTCAGGGTGTCAGTCGTTGTGTTTTATATGTTCCGTGGCATTTAAGGTAGGCCAGCTTGTGGGCCTTGTTTTGTTATCCCTTTTAAAAAGTGATTTTGTTCTATGTTGATGTTGATTGATAAATTACGTGCCGCAGTGATACCGGTATTACTCCTGTTCGTCTCTGCTTGTACGATAACGCCAG
>Ga0115560_1000927_pt1 | contig 21918 bp, 19 predicted proteins | sample COGITO_mtgs_1105_5_FD_87278 | JGI IMG/M metagenome (GOLD analysis project Ga0115560, IMG submission 87278) | Pelagic marine microbial communities from North Sea - COGITO_mtgs_110509 | ecosystem: Environmental > Aquatic > Marine > Epipelagic | place: Germany:Helgoland, sampling site Kabeltonne... | reverse complement strand
TTGTCGATAAAATACTTTAACGGCGCCGCCATGTTACCAAATCGGGTAGGGCTTCCGATGATAAGGCCGGCGCACCGCGCTAATTCCTCTTGGCTACAATACAAAGGCCCGGTTTCTGGCACTGCTGGCTGAGCAACTGACGATTGCCCCCGTCTGTCTTGGGCAATGCCATCGAAAACTTCTGGAACAGTACGCACCAGTGCACGCAGCCCCCGCACGCGGTTAACTCCCTCGGCTACCTGCTCTGCCATGGCGGCTGTTGAGCCATGGCGGCTGTAATACAGCACCAAAACATAAGGATCCTCATTGGCCTGCATAGACACTCGCTTTATAAAGGCTGATTTTAAGTAGTAGGTTTCTCAAAGCTAGTTTTCTCAAAGCTAGGTTTGCTCACGCATTCACAGCAGTACATTGACGTTTTCAGGGGGCCGACCTATGACCGCTCGAGAACCAGACACTACGATCGGTCGCTCAATTAACTTTGGATACTCGCTCATTGCTTGAATGATGCTTGAGTCATCAAGCGTCATGTCAGATAACTTCAATGTCTTATAGTCTGCCTCGCCCCTGCGCAATAAATCGCGAGGCGCCATGCCAAGCTTTTTGAGTAGCTTGGCAAGCTCTGCGCAAGTTGGTGGAGTTTCCAAATACAGGATAACCAATACTTGTACGCCACTTGCCTCGATTAAGGCCAGCGTTTGTCGCGATTTTGAACAGCGGGGGTTGTGGTAAATAGTTAATGCCATAGTGTTGATAAAGCCTATTTTGAACGGCCTTTTATCCAACGTATTTTGGCCGAAAAATCCATAGAGTGGTATATTAGCTTAGATGGCTTACCGCCATTTGATTTACACCAGCAACGCAGTGACTATGGTACATGAGGTTTCTGCAATCAACAGTCATAATGCCTAACAGCCGAATCATCGCGGCATTGACCTGGCAATCAATGAGGAAATAAACCATGAGTTTTTTTTGGGCGCAAGCCCGAAGCCGAGTACGCAAAGGCGTTGCAATCTTTTTTCTCTTTATGCTTGCTGCCTGCAACCACAGCGCTAGTGATCGCTCCGACCAGCCCTTCTCACTCAAGACCTACGCCGGCAAATGGGTGGTCTTAAACTATTGGGCTGAATGGTGCGCTCCGTGCATCAAAGAAATTCCGGAGTTAAACCTATTACAAGCCGAGCACGAAGACGACATTGCGGTTTTAGCCGTCAATTTTGATCGGGTGACTGGCGCAGAGCTGATAACGCTGGCGCAAAAAATGGGCATTCAATTTGGCTCAGTTGATCCAGACCCAGCCGATACGCTGCGACTCTCGCGCCCAGTAAGCTTACCGACCACCTACATTTTTGATCCCACCGGAAAATTGGCAGCGAAGCTGGTTGGCCCGCAAACTAGTGCCGAACTGCTGGCTAGAATCGAGACGGTTTTGGCGCCGAATAAAGCCACGCCGCTTGCCGAGTAACACCTCAATCAATCGTGAAGCGCTGCTAAAGCCACATCCTTTGAGGCCGCCCGCTGAAGAGGCTTACACATGCAGGCTGAGCGGTGCTAAAAAACGCGTGATATTGAGTGCCTAGGGCAATGTTTTAACTAACATTTAACCATCCGGTCCTAAATATGCCGCCCAACTTAAACGTAAACTGCGGCCGAAATCACACTATATTGTGGCTTTGGACGCTTAAATCCTGCACAGCACGCATTCACCGACTAGACTTATGTCACTAATCTTTATCAAAGCCTGCTAAAGACTGGCCCACAGGCAGCACTTTGCAGTAGGAAACTCCGATGAGCGACACCACTAAGACAAGATCTACCGACTCACCATTTAATGACCCAACACAGTCTTCACGCTTCGTTGAGCTTAATGGCAAGTGGTTTTTTATGACACGAGAGCATGGCCTACAAGGCCCTTATGAGACCAAAGCCGGAGCGGAAACTGGGGTTCAAGTGTACATCGCTGAGCATGCTCATCACGATGCAGCCCCTGCTCACATGCCTGAAAAACCCACCCCTACTGCCCAACCAGAGCAAGCGGCCAACGTCGTTCCATGGCCAAACATCCGCAAACAAAACCTCGATTGATTCCTTGCTCAGCCAGCAAATATTAATAAGCAAGCCGATCAATAACGCTCTCAAATTGAAAAACACAGTCGGGTAAAGTCATTCAAGCTTAGATTGATCACTCAAGTGAGCGAGCTGAACACCCACCCCAATTGGCATTCACGCCTATAGTCAAACGACACCCACCTGCTTGGAAGTTTTGTTATACTCGGCGTTTAGCCAAATTCATAGGGCAGAGAAAGAATTCATAATACTGGCAATGATTAAAAAGCAGATCACAAAAACCGAGCAACGCGACGAGATTCAGCGACAAACGCAGAGATTTTTGAAGCATGGGCAGCAGGTTAAAGAAATACCTAAAGGGGTTAGTAGCCGTGATGAAGCCGCCGGGCCACTACCCAAAACCAGCTGGCACATGGAGAAAAGTGACTCCCAAAGAACCTATCTTACCGAGGTGGTAGATAGCCTTGAGCAGCGCAAACAAATCAAATCAAGCACCGTGGCCAGTAAGCGCCCTGTGCGGCCGAAAAAGCCCAAGCGTAAATTGATTTATGATGACTTTGGCGAACCACTGCGATGGGTCTGGGTCGACGAATAAGACGCCCCGGCCAAACTACGCTTCACTAACAATATCGTAACAAGCCCTGTAATCACTAGCGTTAATTTTCATCCTGCCTTGCTCCACAAAGGACTGCAACAACCCATCGATTGCCTGCATGAAAGATTGCTCACCAGTAATCTGAAAATTGCCATGCCGCGCGATCTCGGCAATACCTTCGGCCTTTACGTTTCCGGCGACCAGACCTGAAAACATGGCGCGCAAATTTACCGCTGTTTCAAATGCAGACTGTTGAGTATTCAAGCGTAAAGCTTGCATATTTTCATGCGAAGGATAAAACGGTAATTGCATTTCTCTGGGCACGACCAAAGACCAATTAAAATAAAAGGCATCGCGCGCATCACAGCGAATATTGCGGACGGTGTCCATACTTTCTAGCATACGAACTGCCACTGCGTCCGGCTCGCCAATGATAATGTCATACATCGTCTGCGCATCAGCACCCAACGTCAGTCCGATGAATCTATCGATGCTTTCAAAATAGTCAGCGGAGGTCTCAGGCGCTGAAAAAATTATGGGAATGCGCTGCTGCTGATTATCCTCATGCAGCATCAAGCCTAACAAGTAAAATATCTCCTCAGCCGTTCCAACGCCTCCTGGAAACACAAGAATACCGTGCCCAACACGCACGAATGCCTCTAACCGCTTTTCAATATCAGGCATGATGACCAAGTCATTGACGACCGGATTAGGCGATTCAGCTGCAATAATGCCTGGTTCCGAAATGCCTAAATAACGACCGTTGCCAATGCGCTGCTTGCGATGAGCCACAGCTGCGCCTTTCATCGGCCCCTTCATCGCTCCTGGGCCACACCCAGTGCAAACGTCTAGCCCGCGCAAGCCAAGCTCATACCCTACGGCTTTTGTGTGGTCATACTCTTCCCGACTAATTGAGTGACCACCCCAAACAACCACCAAATTTGGATCTTTCTCGGCTATTAACACTTTGGCATTACGCAAAATATTGAAAATAGCATCGGTTGTGCCCGACGAGGTGCTTAAATCATAGTACGGATTAAAACGCAGCTGATTTTGCACGAAAATAATATCGCGCAGCACGGCAAAAAGGTGCTCTTTGATACCTTTAATCATCACACCGTCAACAAAGGCTTGTGCCGGTGCATTAGAAATTTCGAGCTTAATGCCTCGTTCTCGCTGAATAATTCGAACATCGAAAGAGGCATATGCTTCTAACACCTTATTCGTGTCGTCTTCGCTGCTACCACAATTCAACACCGCCAAAGAACATTGCCGATAGATTTGGTAAAGCTCGGCTTGACTGGCATCGTAAAGTTGCTCGATTTCACGACGAGAGAGAATTTCTAAGCTTGAATCGGGGGTAACCGATGTAGATACCCGCTCGGTGCCGCTTGGGAGAGAAGAACCCATGGTTGCTACCTCTGCAGTATTATTGTTGTTTACGTGGCTAATCGGTGGGCCTATTCCATCCATAAAATAGCATGCCTCAATACCCTAGAAGGCCGATACGGCCCGAGACGCACCAACTAGCCGTAATGCCTAAGGCATGCTATCGACGTCAGCATTCTCAGGTAGAGGAATAATTAAGTCCTCTTTGGTCACATTAAACGTTAACAGTAAACCCGCGGCGACAAAGATGGAAGAGTAAGTACCTATGATCACACCAAATATTAACGCAGTTGCAAACCCGTGAATAATATCGCCACCAAAAATAAATAATGACGATAGCACCAGCAGCGTAGTCGCCGATGTCATGATCGTTCTTCCCAGCGTTTGATTGAGTGAGTGATTAATAACGTCGCGCGGACTGACCTTCCTTAATAAACGAAAGTTTTCACGGATGCGATCGGCCACCACTATAGTATCGTTGAGTGAATAGCCAATAACCGCCAACAAAGCAGCTAGCACAGTCAAATCAAAGTCTAGATAGAGAAATGAAAACAAGCCCAACGTCAGTATTACGTCGTGAATTAGCGCAGCTACAGCTGCCAAAGAAAACTTGAACTGAAATTGCACGGTGACATAAATCATCACCCCTAAAATTGCTACCAGCAAACCCAGGCCGCCCTGCTCTCGCAACTCTTCACCAACCTGAGGCCCAACATACTCAATGCGCTGGAGTGAAATATCACTCGCGCTGGCATCGCGAAGAACCTCGAGTACACGGTCACCCAAATCAGAGGTGTTATCCTGCGGCAAGCGCACCAATACATCATTCTCAGAACCAAAATTAACTACCTGGCTGCCCTGAAAGCCATTGGTATCTAAGGTTTCTCTGACTTCCTGTAAATTAACTGCTGGCTCATACAACACCTCGACCAATGTACCACCGGTAAAATCCAAACCTAGATTCAGACCTCGCGTTGAAAGTGAGACAATAGCCGCAACCACTAAACAGACCGACAGGCCCTGTGAAATTCGGCGTAAGCTCATAAAATCAAATTTGGTTAGTGTCACAGCGGGCTTCCCAATGAGTATTTGTTTTCAATAATTGTTGTTTATCGCTTGCTAATTCGCTTGTTGCGCTGAAAACCCCTTGGGCCACCGCGCTCAAGATCTAAATCATCAACCGTTTAGTCTTGCGCTGGCCGCCATACATCAAGTTTACCAATGCGCGTGTTCCCATAATGGCGGTAAAGACCGAGGTGAGAATACCGATTGAAAGTGTTACCGCAAACCCTTTAATCGGCCCTGTACCCACGCCATAAAGTATTAGCGCTGCCAGTAAAGTGGTTAAATTCGCATCGCGAATAGTCACAAACGCTCGCTCAAAGCCAAGGTTTATAGCTGTTTGCGGCTTGCTTCCCGCCCCTATTTCTTCACGAATTCGCGAAAAGATTAACACGTTGGCATCGACGGCCATACCCACCGTCAAGACGATACCCGCTATACCCGGAAGGGTCAAAGTAGCGCCCAATATTGACATGATCGCAACAATTAGCACCAAGTTGACCGTCAAGGCAATATTCGCAGCCAACCCGAACAACTTGTAAACGAGAACCATAAAAACAACCACTAGCGCCAGACCAATGACCACAGACTTGACGCCTAGCGCAATATTCTCGGCGCCTAATGACGGCCCAATCGTGCGCTCCTCGACGAACTTCATGGGGGCGGCCAGAGCACCTGCTCGCAACAACAATGCAAGCTCTGAGGCTTCTGCCTGACTATCGAGGCCAGTGATACGAAAGCTCGCACCGAGGGCCGATTGGATTGTGGCTAAACTGATGATACGGCGATCATAGTAATCTTCATAGATGGGTTCTACATCGCCCGCCTCATTAATTTGCTCTCCGGCTTTACGCGTTTTACGCTCGATAAACAAAACGCCCATGCGTCGTTTAACCGCATGGCGAGTCACCCTGTGCATGAGCTGCCCGCCGTCGGCACTCAATTCAATATTAACTTGTGCCTGCGAATTCTCGTCAAAGCTGGCTCGGGCGCCGGACACTTGCTCGCCGGTGACCATAATATCTCGCTCAAGAAAAGCTGAGCGATCTTCATAGCTAAAAGACTCGCGGTCAAACGAACTACTATCCACTTTGGCCTCAAGGCGAAACTCGAGATTAGCGGTTTTACCCAGAATACGTGTCGCCTCGGCCGTGTCTTGCACACCGGGCAATTCAATCACAATACGAGAGCGGCCCTGTCGCTGCACCAGCGGTTCAGAAACACCCAGCTCGTTTACGCGATTACGTAGAGTAACTAAGTTTTGAGCCACCGCATCATCTTCCAATTGAGCGATCGCATTATCTCCAAGCTCTAAAGCGAGCGTATATTTGCCGCCGGCCTCACCTTTTCGGCGCTGCATCTCGGGCATGTTTTTAAAAGCCAGCGCTGACGCCTTGTCGCGCAACTCAGCCGAATTAAAACGCCCCTCAATTGTATTACCTTGAAGCTTGACGACACCGCGAATCTTATCGGCTCGCAAATCACTCTTGTAAGTAGATACCATCGAACGTAAGCGAGTCTCGATAGCTATCTCGGTATCAACCTCCATTAAAAAATGCACACCACCACTCAAATCCAGCCCTAACTTCATCGGGCCGGCACCGATTGAGCGTAACCACTGCGGCGTAGTTGGCGCGAGATTCAAAGCAACAATGTAATTATCCAGGCCCAAGCGATTTTGCACCACCTGCTTGGCCACCATTTGAAGCTTTCGATCAGTCAAGCGCACCAACAAACGGTTGTCTTTAAGCACCGCACTTTTATACGCAATACCTTTGGCTTTGAGCGCCTCCTCAACCAGCGCCAGCTCAGACTCCGACACTAGCAATGAACTGCTTTGACCCGACACCTGAATGGCCGGATCGGGGGCATAGATATTGGGCATTGCGTAAACAATCCCGAACACCAGCGCAAAGAGTATGATTAAATGTTTCCAAAGAGGGTAACGATTCATAAGCGATAAAATGAAGCACCTTGTTAGTTTAAATACCCAGCAAAAATTGGCGCCTGCCTGCATTTCACCGACGAAATCTTTTACATTTAAAGCTGTTTAGACTGACCAGCGAACCTAATGCCACTAGCCTGCCTAGGTGGTTACGGCCGCAGCATGGTAGTTACAACTACTGGCTAAGTAACTGCCAAGGTCCAATATAGATCTCCGGCGCTACCATCCAATCCATACCGCAGCAATCACAACCATTATTATAGGGGGTTAGCATACCCCTGAGTAGCGCACATGCTGTAGAAAAGTACGCCTCCGTTAAAGGCCTTAAACTAGCACTCAGTGGCTGGGTGTGAGCCTTACCTTTTCAACGAAACCACTTCTTAATCAACGAAGACTCGCGCATTGCGAAACAGTCGCAGCCATGGGGCATCTTCGTTCCATGCTGGCGGTGCCCACGAATGCTGCACGGGTCTAAATACTCGTTCTGGGTGTGGCATCATTATTGTCACCCGGCCATCATCGCTGCACACGCCAGCAAGCCCCTGCGGTGAGCCGTTGGGATTGCCTGGATAATTTACAGCCGGCGCGCCACTGGCATCAACGTAACTAAGAGCGACAGCCTGCTTTTGCTGGAGCTGAGAAAATTGGTCGCCTTGGAATGAGGCTCGTCCCTCTCCATGCGACACCACAATCGGCATCTTCGCGCCGACCATGCCTGACAGTAGCGGTGAAACGCTCTGCGCAACTTCAACCATAACTAATCGCGCCTCGAACTGCTCTGAGGTATTGCGCTGAAAGCTCGGCCAGTGTTCGCTGCCAGGAATAATACTGCGCAACGACGAGAGCATTTGACAACCGTTACATACACCAAGAGTGAAGCTAGACTCCCGCGCAAAAACGTTGCAAATTGATCACGCAAGGACTCATTAAATAAAATAGTTTTAGCCCAGCCTTGCCCAGCACCCAAGACATCACCGTATGAAAAACCACCGCACGCGGCCAAACCTGCATAGTCTGCCAGATTAGCTCGACCAGACAGCAGATCGCTCATATGGATATCATGCGCTTCGAAACCTGCACGATCAAAAGCCGCCGCCATTTCGTACTGACTGTTTACGCCTTGCTCGCGCAAGATTGCTATCGAAGGCCGCACTCCGCGGGCGATATAGGGCGCACTAACATCATCATCTAAAGCATACGGGAGCTGCGCATAAAGCTCGGCGGGCTTGCCGCTAATAATGGCATCGCGCTCTTGGTCGGCACACTCAGGATTATCACGCAATGCTTGCATCCGGTAGCTAGTCTCATGCCATTGAGCGTGAAGCTGCGCAACAGACTTGATTAATAAACTTTTACCACCCTGAACCACCGACAACTTCCGATCATCTAACGTTTTACCTATGTAGAAGGCCGATTGCAAGCCGCAAGCGGCGAACGTGGCCAGCACCGTATCGAGATCGCTCTGCCGAACTTCTAATATTGCGCCCAACTCCTCGTTGAAGGCCCATGCAACGGCGTCGGTGTCAGCCGGAACAACCAGCTCAACACCCAAACGGCCGGCAAAACACATCTCTGCAACACTGGTTAACAAGCCGCCATCAGATCGATCGTGATAAGCCACAATTTTTTGTGTAGCTTGCAGTTGCCTTGTGGCGGTGAAAAATGCGTTGAGATTTTCCGCACTATCTAAATCTGGGCAAGTATCACCAAGCTCGCTATAAACTTGTGCCAGAGCACTGGCACCCAAGCGCTGTTGCCCAGCACTAATATCAGCCAAAACTAAAACCGTGTCTTCACCTACGCCCTGCTTACCGCGCAACTGTGGAGTCAGGCTGCCACGCACATCTTTCAACTGCGCAGCTGCGGTAATTATTAGTGACATGGGTGCAGTGACGCTCTTATCCACTCCGTCTCGATCCTGCCAAGCCGTGCGCATCGACAAAGAGTCTTTACCAACCGGTATCGCTATGCCCAGCTCTGGACACAATTCCATTCCAACAGCCTCAACCGCAGCAAATAAATTCGCATCTTCACCCTCATGCCCAGCTGCAGCCATCCAATTTGCTGATAAAACAATATCCTCCATGGCGCCAATTGGGGCACTGGCGATGTTAGTAATTGCCTCACCAACCGCTAAGCGTGCTGACGCCACCGCATCAATGAGCGCTACCGGGGTGCGCTCACCCATCGCCATCGCCTCACCGCCGTAACCACTGTAGCCAGTTAAGGTCACAGCCGCGTCGGCGACCGGAACCTGCCACGGCCCTACCATTTGATCGCGGTGAACCAACCCAGAGACACTTCTATCACCAATAGTTATTAAAAAACTCTTACTGGCCACGCAAGGTAACTGCAGCACTCGATCGAGCGCGTCATCTAACGAAAGTGTTTGGCTTGCAAAAACCTCAAGCCGCGGCTGTGTCGATCGAACATCACGGTGCATTTTCGGCGCCTTGCCAAATAGCACGCTCATGGGCAGATCAACGGGCGCATTGTTAAAATGGCTATCCGACAGTGTCAGATGCTCCGCGCTAATCGCTTCACCAACAACCGCAAAAGGTGCTCGCTCACGCTGACACATCTGCTCAAAAACAGGCATATCAATTGATCTCACGGCCAGTACATACCGCTCTTGCGATTCGTTACACCAAATTTCAAGTGGCGCCATGCCAGGCTCGTCGCTGGGCACACTTCGCAAAGAAAAAACGCCACCTACGCCGCCGTCTTTAACTAGCTCGGGTAAAGCGTTAGACAAGCCGCCAGCGCCTACATCGTGAATAAATGCAATTGGATTCGCGTCGCCTAACTGCCAACAACGGTCAATCACCTCTTGACAACGCCGCTCCATTTCTGGATTTTCGCGCTGCACAGAAGCAAAATCTAATTGGGCACTGCTCTGACCAGAACTGACGGACGAGGCTGCCCCGCCACCTAATCCAATCAACATAGCCGGCCCACCCAAAACGATTAACTGGGCGCCCGCTTCGATCGATTGCTTTTGCACATGCATATCGCGCACATTACCCAAGCCACCCGCAATCATAATAGGCTTGTGATAGCCCCGTACTTCAACGTCGCCCTGCTCATTACGCACAGGCACTTCTAAACTGCGAAAGTAACCACCCAGGTTGGGTCGACCAAATTCATTATTAAAAGCAGCGCCGCCTATAGGCCCCTCGAGCATGATGTCGAGCGCCGAAACAATGCGCTCGGGCTTGCCGTAGTCGGCCTCCCAAGGCTGTATGAAGTCCGGGATACATAAATTCGAAACAGAAAAACCCGTGATACCCGCCTTCGGCGTAGCACCTTCACCAGTAGCACCCTCATCACGAATCTCACCACCGGAACCTGTGGCCGCACCAGCAAACGGTGCAATCGCTGTTGGGTGGTTATGCGTTTCGACCTTCAATAGATAGTGTATGGGCTCCACTACCGAGCGATAGATAAAGTTTTGCCTAGCACCCTCAAGCTGCTGCGGGAAAAATCGAGCGCCTGTGTTACCGGCAATGACCGCAGCATTATCCGAATACGCGCTTAGGACTGGATTGACGCTAGCCTTGTAAGTATTCTTTATCATGCCAAACAAAGTCTGGTCTTGTTTTTGGCCGTCAATCGTCCAGCTCGCATTGAAAATCTTGTGCCGGCAATGCTCAGAATTAGCCTGAGCAAACATCATTAATTCAACATCCGATGGATTGCGCTGCAGCTCACTAAAACTGCTAAACAGATAGTCCATCTCATCATCGGCCAAAGCCAAGCCTAGGTCGCTATTGGCTTGAGTTAATGCCGCACGGCCTTCACCCAAAATATCAACCGATTGCATCGGCGCCGGTGACTGCTGGGTAAAAAGCTGCTCCAACCCTGCACGATCTAAAAACACCTGCTCTACCATCCGATCATGCACCGCAGCACCCAACTGTTGAGTAAACTTTGGACTCATCTGCGCATTGGGCTGAACAACAAACCGATACTCTACCGCCCGCTCGATGCGTAACACCTCGTCGAGTTTACAATTGTGTGCAATATCAGTTGCCTTGCTCGACCACGGTGAAATAGTGCCACTGCGGGGACTCACTACCAAGGACGGCATACTAGTAGAGCTCGCTTGATCAGGAGCCTCTGAAGCTGGTTGCGCGCCGTAATCTAATAGTTGCTCGAGAACCTCAAGCGTACTGGCTGAAAGCGACTGATCCGAGTGCACGATATGCAGATAGTGGGCCTGCACCTGAAGTAATTCAGGCATAGAAGCGCTCTGCAGCTGCTCGTTGATCTTGCGAGTAAGTCGATTAGCCCTAAACAGCGATAGCGCTTGGGCACCCCGGAAATAGGTGAATGTAGACAGCTTTAATCTCCTAGCGGCCCATCAGTTCGATCGCTCGACTGGTTCGGCCAGACGTTAAATGTAGGCAGCGGTGTTGTTACAGCAGATATGCGGCACGCATTGTATGCGCTTTACAGCCACTTCGATACGCATGGGGGCTGTCAGTAAAACAATTACCGATCTTCAAACCGTGAAAAATAACGTAACCAATCAAGGCCGGTCACGTTCTCATATTATCTCATAAATTCATAAACATAGCCGTGTTTCCAAGGTATGAGATTAAGTCTCGCATCGCACCTAACGCTCGAGAACCTTTGCACGCCCTGATCGAGCCTTTAAGATGTTTATGAAGGAAAGGATTCAAGCGGGCGCCTTATCAGCTGATCAAGTACACAACCGGACAAAACGTTGTTTAAACTAAACCGCCATAAAGCCACACGAAAATGGGTGCCAGTGCAATCATGGCGCAAGATGGCGCGTGTGTGCTTGTATGGGGTTGGTCTGTGTCTAATGGCGCTGGTTTACGAGTTCTCTGATGCAGGCCCCCCTTGGCAAGTGGCATCTCCAACCCATACCACCAGTGATAAAACACTCACTGTAGCCACTCATGTCAGCCCGCACACGTACTACGAGACCCAATCCGGACCTAGCGGTTTTGAATACACGCTGCTCTCTTTGTTTGCCCAAGACCTCGGACTTGAGCTAGTGATCAACACCACCGAGACAGTGGAAGAACTTTTTGCAGCGATCAGCAGCGGGCAAGCAGCGCTAGCCTCAGCCGGACTGACGCCAACACGACAGCGCCGACAAGAATTTCTTTTCTCTGAGCCCTACCTCGAGAGCGAGCCTATCGTCGTTTACAAGGTGGGCAACCATAGGCCGCGCAACCAAGCTGGCCTAGTAGGGAAAAAACTTGTTGTAGTAGCCAATAGTAGTCATTCAGCAGCCCTGCGCAAGGCGCAAAAACAGCGCCCAGACTTGCAGTGGCGTGAGGTTGAGAAAGTTGATTCGACTCAGCTCCTGAGTTTGCTTGAGCAAGGGCTTGTCGATTATACGATTCTTGATTCCGCTGAATTCGTTCTGCATCAAGGCAACTTCCCCACCCTAAAACGTGCATTCACCTTTGCCCCAACGCAAACTTTTAACTGGATGTTCACTCAGTCAGCGACGAGCGAGTCGATGCGCATTGCAGCGAATGAATTTTTAGAGCGGGTCCAGAGCGACGGTACACTTGCGCAACTAGAGGAACGTTTTTTTTCGCACTCCGATGAAGTGGGACAAGTTGCGGCCAACGAGTTTTCAAAAAACATCTATGCGCGACTGCCGCGCTACAAAGATAACATACAGCGCGTTGCCGACTCCTATGCAATGGATTGGCGATTTCTAGCAGCCATCAGCTATCAAGAATCCACATGGAACCCGCGAGCCATTTCACCAACGGGTGTGCGCGGAATGATGATGCTTACCCAACCGACGGCTAGAGAAGTGGGCGTAACAAATCGACTCGACATTGATGAAAGCCTCAATGGCGGAGCCAAGTATTATCACCAATTAAAAGATCGCCTGCCAAGCCGTATTACCGAACCAGATCGAAGCTGGTTTGCGCTGGCCGCCTATAATATTGGCATGGGCCACTTAGAAGATGCGCGCCGCTTAACGCAAAGCCTAGGGCAAGACCCTGACAGTTGGTACCATGTAAAAGAAACTCTTCCGCTACTCACGCAACCCCAGTGGTATAAAAAAACACGCTATGGCTATGCGCGCGGCCACGAATCGGTTCATTACGTTCAGCGAATTCGTCATTACTACAGCGTCTTGGTCTGGCAAGATCTTGCACCCAAAGATCAGTTCAATTTAGCCGGTGACACCTTGGTTCAGCTGCTTGGTAGCGACTGGGTTGCCGATAACAACAACGTGCCAACGGCCGTGGCGGCTCAGCCCTTAAATAACCCTCTAGCGAATGCCCAGCTAAGCAGCAGCAAAGCTACTATGAACAATCCTGCCACCAGCACCCTTGCGAGCGCGGCAGATCTCATCGGCGCAGATTCACTGGCTCAACAGACCAACTCTCTCTAGCCGCTAAGCCGAAACCCTCCAGCCAAGTGCCCCTACAACGATTGCAAGCTCAAGCACTAGCCGATCGTCAACTCATGACAAAACTAATCGTTAGCGTCGCTGCTTAAAGAAATCCGCCATTAGTTGCCCGCACTCATTAGCTAGAACACCAGAGCTAACATCAATTTTATGATTATAAAAATCGCGTCCGGCCAACTGTAATTGCGAGCTCACCACGCCAGCTCGCGGCTCAGCAGCACCATAAACCAATCGCTTAATTCTGGCATGTAACATTGCGCCGAAACACATCGTACATGGTTCAATGGTCACGTATAGCGTCGCGCCCGTAAGTCTATAATTTGCAACAACTGAGCACGCTGTGCGCAGCGCAATCATTTCAGCATGAGCTGTTGCATCACAAGTAGCAATGGGCTGATTAAACGCCTCAGCGACACACTGCCCATCCATCACTACAATCGCGCCCACAGGCACCTCGCCCTGCTGGCCGGCCTGCTTGGCCCTTGCTAACGCCCTCTGCATCCAATGCTCATCTTCACTTGAGCTATCTGCAGCTGCCAACTGATTCACCTTACCAAATTGATTCGTCATGAGCAGTGCTCTACAACCGTATTAATAAGAGCGGTGTAATCAAACTCTTCACGCAACTGGTAGTCCTTGCGCAACCGATCGAATACCTCAGGTATTTGATCGGCCGGCGTATTCATCATGTCACGCTTAAACGATTGCGTCTCTTGCTCGAGAGGAAAAATTAGCATTAATTTTTTTGCATAGGCTTCAAGCTGGGGGTGGTTTTGAATACCAACACACGCTAATGGCGTTAGCGTGACTTGCTCTGGCAAACAATAGTTCTTGCAACTGCTCGCACCCGCATAATATTTCAGCATAGCCGACACAATCATTTGAGTCCCGCGCACCTTGCCCGCGGAGCTATAACCGGCAATGTGAGGTGTGGCATAACTGACACGCTCGACCAGCTTCTTCAGCGGTTGCGGCTCAAACTCCCAGACATCTAGCGCCACGACCAAGTCGTTACGCTTGCTCAAGAGCTCGAAAAGATCATGGTTGTTTATCACCGCACCGCGGCTAGTATTAATGAGTGTGGCGTTTTTTCTTAGCTTTTTTAATGCCACCAGATCAAGCATGTGTTCGGTCGCAGCGTTGCCAGTGCGCGTGAGCGGTACATGCAGACTGACAATGTCGCAATCCAAGATGCCGTCTAAGTTGCTTACACTATGACAATGCTCCATCTGATCAAGCTCGGCTAGATCGAGTAAAGGGTCGTAAACATAGCACTGCAAACCAAAGTAATTTAAGCACGCGGCTAACCGGCGCCCTACGTTGCCATAACCGACAACTCCTATTCGTTGCCCGCGCAAGTCTGCTATAGAACGCGAGCTAAGAATCACCGACATCACATAATCAACGACTGCATTCGCATTACACCCGGGAGCATAGGCAAAGCCAACGCCCGAATGCTCAAGTAGGTTCAAATCAATATGATCCGTGCCAATCGTCGCCGTACCGACGAAACTCACGCAGCCATCGCGCAGCAACTGTTGATTGACCTGCGTAATTGATCTCACCAACAATACATCAGCCTCTGAAAGGTGGCGCCGGCTGATTTCTCTTCCGGCAACCGTTATCACATCCGCCCAACCATCGACCAAAGGCAGTAATCCCGTCATTGCCTGATCAGCGACAATAGAGAGCCGCCTGCCCTTCGCCGCCGACTTCGGCGTTAAGATACTCATAATGCTTTACCCTTCGTTTCTCTTGCTTTGATTATTGCTCTGTACCTTGACTAAAAAACCAAGCTGCACCTATTATGACATCGCCTTAGGGACTTCGACAGCAAGCTCAAACATACAATCACTGCGATAAAAATCTTGCAGGGCAAGTGCAAAAATCTGTGCCCGAGGTGGCAAACCGTCAGCGCAATATTCTAAAACCGTTTGCTGCACCATTGTTGCAAACGGTGTTGCATTGTGGGAAGCCTCGATTGCCTGCAAAGAGTCGTTACTCTGCAAAGAGCCGATACTCTGCAAATTGTCAATGCTCACACTAAAGCCCGACCGACAAATAATCGAAAAAATCCACTCCAACGCCTGAGGCTTACACTCCGCAATTTGAAAGTTAGCTTGCTTGCTTGGGCTGCGGCCATCGGGCTCATACCAATAGCCATAATCTATCAGCTTTCGGCGTTGCTCCCCAGCGATGCACCAGTGAGCAACCTCATGCAAAGCACTCGCAAAAAAATCCTCACGATAATAAATGTGGCTCTCTGTAGCATTTAAAGGTTCTCGTGCATCTGGACGCCCGAGCTTCAGTTGCCTGCGAATCTCAGCAGAGTCCTGCGAACGATTCAGGCAGACCGAAGGTTGGTAAAGTGGCTCGTCGTTGCCACCGACTAAGCGTGTATTGTGGCTCGTTAAAAACGTCTGATTAAATAGAGCCTCGAGATCTGACGCATAGTGATTCATAAGGCAATAAGACTCGAGCGGCCATCAAACACTTCACTTGCAATGAGCCGCACCCTTGAGCCCACCCAGCCGTAAGCGGCTAAAGAGCCCACTAAAACAGCGACAGGAGTAACCATTAAATCGTTATAAACAATCACTTAAAATCTCTTAAAAAACATCGACTAAATCACATCCAAATATCTAAGCCCGACTATACTCAATAAAGGCTCTCAAACAGAAACCTTAACGTGACATTTGGAGAGCCTATCAAGCCTTACCAACATGAACATGAAGCTATAACGCGCGCCACCCAGACGTAGTCCATCAACAAAAGATGCAACCTGTTTATGATGCTCATATGCGCTCATAAACCTCTTTAGGAGCACCATTGATGCAGTCAGATAACCCGCCGGAAGGCACAAAAAAAACGTTGGCTCCGCTCAAAATCAACCAAGACAGATCGGCAACTCAAACGACATTGTATAGCGTCCCAAAACCGATACCAGCAAAAGCCACTGGCAATGATGCGAACAACAGTCAATATATTACCGACTCCCTAGCTGATGGGAGCTATCCACCACCTGACTGCGTGACACACCCTGAATCACCCCGCTCAAAACAGATCGAGCCGCCTACAAATGTGGTCAATCTATTTACTAAGCAATATGTTTCTGCTCATAGGGACCTGCGCATTGTACGAGTATGCGCAGAAAATAATGGTGCACGCATGCTCTATTCAACTGCAGATCGCCCGGAGCGCTTGGTCGCAGTGCCTATACTCTGCTGGGCTCTTCTAGAGGACGGCAGTGTTAGCGGCATCGTGCCCTGGCTCAACCAAGTTATGCCTTGCAAAGCGGTTGAGAGTCAATTCAATATTGTTTGGGAGGGCTACTATTGTTCAATCGTCGAAAATATTTTTGTTGATGCGCCTGCCGAGGTAATCGCCACTCTCAGCATTGCTGCTCGCTTTAACGGCAGTGTTTTAAGCAAAAATAAAAACGCTCTTTCGAACACTGCGGCATCAGTCGATAACCAAGCAGACTGGAATATCGTGCAGGAAATCCCAGACCCTATTGGCACCCATGCGCTGCTGGTCAATGAGGCTAGCGAATCGCTCATCCTAACTGCTGTTGTCAGCTGGACGCTTGACGAATATGGACGCTTGCATGGCATGCTGGCGGACGACTCTCAGATTGATAAGTTGCCAGTACTACCCGGTGATGACTGTTTATTTTCGGCTGATGAAGACACCGATTTCAAATGTTTTTTTCAACGTGATATCGCCGAGCAAATTCGCATACAGAACCCAGAAACTATGGAAGCGATTGAAGAGTTATTTAACAGCTGATCTTACCAGCCAAGGCGTTTTAAAAAATTAAGCGTCACGCTTTTTTATCCAATAAAGATAGTGGCCGTCTATACATTTACGAGCCATTAGCGGGTGACGTAAAAACTCGCAAAAACGCGGCACATCGCGCTCAGTGGATGAGTCCGTCGCGACTAATCTAATCGTTTCGCCAGCTGCAATAGCTCTTATTTTTTTATGCAGCATCATAACCGGCTCTGGGCATAACAACCCACGAGCGTCAATCTCGTGATCATGATCGACCGGCTCACCTGTGATTTTTTTACTCATAGATCCAGCACACTATTCAAACCGAAAAACCAAACCATCATATAATTTAACGAGCTCCCTAGAGGCACCAGCCCCTAGGGCCAACGTTTTTACCCATTTTTTGCCAAGATCACTGAATCGGTCTTTTCATCCGCAAACCAAATACCGCACGCGGTGACTGAGGCGCACTGCTAATACCAATGGTTCCGCGTGGCAACTCTAACGCAATGCTTTTACCGCTGCGAACCACCTCAACAGCCACTAATTCGCCTTGTTCTCCCGATTCCACCACCCGATTTAAACCTTGTATATCGAACACTCGAGAACCATCATAACGAACGATTTCATCTCCCTGTACTAATCCCGCTGACTGACCCGCTGAGCCCCCAGCAACACGCTGTACCTTAACGGCAGTTGGCAGGCCTTTGACTTTAAGATAATTTTCATAGCCGTAATCACCCATGTAACTACGTAACGATTCACCTAGCTCGCCTATAATCTCTTGCGCCAACATACTGCCACGGTTGGCTGGAACCGATATGGCTTCGACAAAACGCAGCTGAGCCTCAGACTCCATGGCAAATATTTTTTCAGCATCATACGCGCTAAACCCAGCAGCAGATAAACGCTCCATTGCTGCATCGTAGTCAGGCGCCGCAAAACGCGTCCGGCGTGGCGCGCCAACTCTATTAGCCACCTGGTTGATAAAGGCCTGATCGAGCTCGGCTAAGTTATCACTACTTGCTACAGCGCCAGCAGCCTCTACGAGTTCAGCCACACGCAGTGCATTTTGTTCGGTCAGTGCCTTTAATTCCAAAGAAAGTGCATCCAGTAGCGCAAACTGCTGCTGTAATTTAGCCTCGATCTCTTGAGCAAAACTTTGCTGCTGCAAATGCTGATAATGCTGGACGGTCAAAACAAAACCGAGCACAGCACCAATAACTGCACCAATTATCGACCCAAGCCCAATACCTATAAACCAGAGCTGCTTATTTCCATTATCCATGTGTGCTACCGGCCCCTTTCTCAATACTTGATGAATTCCCCAATCCCGACATTCACGCTAGCATAATATTTGTCTGTATCCCCGCGGCAGGCTTGATGAGCGTAGTGCATTACGGCTGCGGCCTATACGCTTACACTATTCATCAATCTCGCGTGCACTATTCATCAATCTCCCGAGCACTTTCCGTAACCAATTCTTTAAGCTGCGCTTTCGATAACAACTGACAGCATTCGGTTTGCCGATCAAAGATAAGTAGGCATTCACCATCAAGCATCGCTCTTTTAGCATGCTCTAATTGAGCATCAAAAGTAACCTCACGCAAACCGTAATCGGTACCCTCGCGACTGATATACTCTTGTAAAACGCCACCAAGGGCCTCATCAGAGAGCTGTTCTGGCGGCACAATCAACCAGCGCTCGGGTAACTCAGCTAGTTCGAAACTTTTCATGGCAAACTCAATCTATGTGGGTTGGTCGTCGTTTTGCACTGACCTTCGCTTAGCGCCGGCATACCTATCACTATTTTGTTGCGTTATCAGCCTTGGCAGATTTTTTCACTTCGCGCCGCCGTTGCACAACGCGGCGCCAAGCATACAGCACGTAGCCGAATAAAAGCCCGAACAAAGCCAGTATCGCAACCAATAGCGCGCCAGTCCCTACGAGCAATAACATCTCGTAAATCGACAAATCAAGGATATTCACCAGCGCGTAGCACAAAGCCATCAATGCTAGCGAGCCTAAAACGATGGTGCGCAAAACGGTTTTACCAAACTTGGCCAATCTGATCCCCCACTTGGTTAACAAGTGCCTGTTGAGGCAACGCTTAGCTTGAAAGCTGAGCTTCAACGGTTGGCGCACTAGCCCACCAATGATTAATTTTTTGTGCAACGCCTGAAACCTGAGCTCCTTCCATATGGAAATGATGCTTGCCAGGCAGCCAATACAACTCAATACAAGCATTCTTAGTCAGATCTTTAGGTAAGGCGTATTCCTTGAGATGCCCGTCAAGCGCAGCCAAAAGTAAAGTAGGCAACGTTAACGAAGATAAAAACACGTCTAACTCAGCTGCAGAAAATCGCACCGCCGAGTTTCCGTGTAACCGATTATCATGACTCCATACAAACCCGTTGTCGGTTTTTATTAAATCCCGCTCAATCATTGCTCTACCCTCGTCAACCGCTAACTTGGTGGACAGTAAGCGACGTTCAATTGCTTCATCGAGCGTTGCATAGGGCCGGCTCGTTTTAGCCCGCAGTCGCTGCCTATCGAGTAGGTAAGCACGCAACTGCTCAACCACATTTTTATTAAGCCACGGAGGCGGCACTATACCGTCTAGCAAGACCAAAGATTTTACTCGCTCCGGCATCACCGACGCATAAAGGAACGCGACTCCCGCACCGCGTGAATGGCCTAGCAAAGTAAATTGATCCCAATCTAACGCGTCTGCAATATCCCCAATGTCTTCTAAATCATCATAGATATCGTAACTTGCATGGGCTGCCCTGTGGCTAGTTTTTCCGTGACCGGCCATGTCAATAGCCACCACATCACAGCCTTTGAGCAGCGGAGCTAATCGCGCAAAACTTTCACTGTTATCTAGCCAACCATGCAAACATAAAACCTTGCGAACGCTCTTACTGTGAGCAAATTCATTCTTACCCTGCTCCTCTGAAACATTTACCCAGCGCTGCGCTGCATACGACAAACCATTGACTTGTAAACGCATAGAACATGGCGCTGTTTGCATGGTGGGGACTTCTCTATCGGTGGGCGGCTAAAACACTAGCCTAAAAAGCAATACAGACCTGGCAGCTTCAAGCATGATGCAACTTAATTAACTCGAAGCAGCCACTGGCTTGAGTCTCATATTCTAGCAGTGCAATTGACGCGGGAGCCATAGAGTATCGAGCACCCGCCGATGAGCTCGAATCGGCATCAATCAAATAAGCCAACAACTGTGATACTAGCGGCTGATGGCTCACTAAAAGTGCATTGTCGATTTGCTCAGCTACAAGCCAAGCAAGAACCTGCTTGGGTGATTGTTCGCCCAGTAGTTCGTCACTAGGCTCACTCACTACGTCACCCATTAGCGCTCGACCCTGTTCACTGAAACTTGCAAGCAAAGTAGAAACTGTATGGGTCGTTCTTACGAAAGGGCTGTGATAAACGTGCGCCAAAGGGAAGTCACTATCGAAAAACCTAGCGACTACAGAGGCGCCCTGCCCGCTGGCTAACACGCCCCTATCGGTAAGCCTGCGCTCACGATCGCTAGTAACATAGTTCTCAGCATGACCGTGGCGCATAATGGCTAGTTTTTTCATAATCGCTCGGCTTTCTCAACTAACGATATCCCGCGAAAGGATAGTATCGCTGGACATGTCAAACCACGCTTTAGTAAGAAAACCTAGTGACTCAACTCCAACAAGAGCTTGTTAAGTCTTGCCACAAAGCTAGCCGGGTCCTCAAGGCTATCACCTGCGGCTAGGGCCGCCTGATCAAATAATACGTGCGTCAAATCGCCAAAGCGATCTTCGTCGGCTTCTTGATCGAGCTTTTTCACCAGTGGATGCTCAGGGTTCAATTCAAGAATGGGCTTACTCTCTGGCAACGCCTGGCCTGCAGACTCCATGATACGGCGCATTTGTGCGCCCATATCATGAGCACCAACCACCAAACACGCTGGTGACTCGGTGAGTCGATTGGTGATACGAACTTCTTCGACGCTGTCGCCTAAAGCAGACTTGGCACGCTCCAACAAATCCTTGCTCGCTTCAGACAACTTCTCTTGATCTTTCTTATCCTCTTCGTTGTCTAACTCGCCCAAATCGAGCTCGCCTTTGGCAACGTCTTGCAAGTGCTTACCATCAAAGTCCATTAAATGGCTCATCAACCAATCGTCGATTCGATCACATAACAACAAGACCTCAATGCCTTTCTTGCGGAAGATTTCGAGGTAAGGGCTATTTTTAGCCGTTGTGAAGTTTTCGGCGGCCACGTAATAAATTTTATCCTGACCCTCTTTCATGCGAGCAACATAGTCAACCAGAGAATGTGTTTGGTTATTGGTGTCGTCCTGTGTGGTAGAGAAACGCAGTAATTTTGCGATTTTTTCTTTGTTGGCAAAATCTTCGCCTGGGCCTTCTTTTAAAACATTACCGAACTCTTTCCAGAAACTTGCGTACTGCTCTACTTCGTTCTTCGACATTTTCTCAAGCGTATCCAGCACACGCTTGGTTAAAGCGCTGCGCATAGTTTCGGTCGTATTATCTTGCTGCAAGATCTCCCGCGAAACGTTAAGAGGCAGGTCGTTTGAATCGATTACTCCTTTAACAAATCGGAGATACATTGGCAAAAACTGCTCCGCATCGTCCATGATGAACGTGC
>Ga0115560_1000870_pt1 | contig 22715 bp, 19 predicted proteins | sample COGITO_mtgs_1105_5_FD_87278 | JGI IMG/M metagenome (GOLD analysis project Ga0115560, IMG submission 87278) | Pelagic marine microbial communities from North Sea - COGITO_mtgs_110509 | ecosystem: Environmental > Aquatic > Marine > Epipelagic | place: Germany:Helgoland, sampling site Kabeltonne... | reverse complement strand
GTTCATTAGAAATGGTTGACGGAAAATTTGTTTACTAATTGACAACAACAGAACTCAAAGAATTTTTGGATTTCAAGGCAGAACAATACGAAAACATTGATTTTATTGCCGATGATCCAATAAAAATACCGCATCAATATCAAAGAAAAGAAGATATTGAAATTGCTGCATTCTTTATTGCAACAATTGCTTGGGGCAATCGCTTAAGCATTATTAAGAGTGGTCTAAAAATGACTTCAATTTGGGGGGATTCTCCTTACGAATTTATTATGGAGTATAGCGCTAAAGATAAGCCACAATTTGTCCACAGGACATTTAATTCTGAGGATTTTGATTTCTTTTGTCGTGCACTTCAAAACATTTATAATGATGGTGGATTAGAGAAATCCTTTGATATTAAAAATGGGGGAAACGTTAACATATATAATCGAATAGGGAATTTTAGAGAACGAATGTTATCCACCACCCATCAAAAAAGAAGTGAAAAACACATTTCAAACCCGAAGAAAAATTCTGCATGCAAAAGAATTGTCATGTTTCTGCGCTGGATGGTCCGAAATCCTAAAAACGGTGTAGACTTCGGTCTTTGGAAAAACATTAGTCCTAAAGAGCTTTATGTCCCTTTAGATGTACACACGGGGAATATCGCTAGAAAGCTAAATCTCATTACGCGAAAGCAAAACGATTGGAAAACGAATGAAGAATTGATGACTAAGCTTCGGATATTCGATGTGAATGATCCTGCCAAGTATGATTTTGCCCTATTTGGAATCGGAGTCAATAAAGAAATTTAATTCAAATAATTTAAATCATTTAATATCGTTTTTACCTCTTTATTGGTTTGGGTCTTATCTCGGTCTGATGCATCTCTCGAGGAATACACATCAAATTGATAGTCCCCTTTTGTTGACTCCCGGTTTATGGAATAACACTCTTTGTATACATATTTTGAATCATCTTGAGAATATGTAAACCAACAATTATAAAAAAACTTTCTTTCCGATTCTATTTCAATAAATCGCAAGAGAATATCATTGTACCCGCTATTGTTAGGCTCTGCACCACTTAAAAACCCTTTAAACTCATTCAATTGAATTAGCTCTTGGTCAGAATTTCGTTCATAAACATTTGTGAGTAATACCGGTCTATCTTCAGAAATGTATTTAATCTGCAGTATGAAACCATTATTTAGCGAGCTTCCCTCGCTTAAAGGTAAAAATGAGGTTTTGACAACACAGGAAGATGTAATTATATCATAGGGGGATTCCCTACAAATATTAATTTCCCTCAATAAAGAATCTTTTAATGTTGGTGCTTTCACAATTACTTTTTTTTCTTCTTTTTTTTCACTTATATCAACAATAGATGTAGCATTTTCATCCGAACATGAAAATAAATAACAAGCAGAAATCAATACAAATGGAGTAAGCTTGTAAACATTTTTGATCATAATCATTATCAATTTTAGTTTTGAAATTCAAATACCTTATCAACGGAATTCATAGATTTAGATACGGCATCTGCATTTAGATTATTCTTTACCTCGTTATTTCTCATCCAATGTATCAACTCTTCTGTTGGTAAGTTGCCTGTTAATTCATCTTTGGCCATTGGACAACCACCAAAACCCTTCATTGCAACATCAAATCTTCGGCAACCACCTGTATATGCTGCAGATATTAATTGTTGAGCATCAGATGGTTTCACATGAAGATGTGCTCCAAATTCAATTGAAGAAAAAGAATCAATTAATGACTGATACAATCCAGGCAACAAATCCGAATTTGCACAACCTATTGTATCCGAAAGAGCGATGATTGATGTTCCAAAAGTATCATTTAATCTCTTCGTCCAGTTATAAACGATTTGATCTGACCATTTATCTCCATATGGATTGCCAAAACCCATAGACAAATACAGAACCACCTTTTTATTACTTTTACTAGCTAACGAATAAATATCTTCTAATAACAGAAATGAGTCCTCAATCGATTTGTTTGTATTTCTTTGCTGGAAAGTTTCTGAAATAGAAAAAGGAAATCCCAAATATGCGATTTGATCAAAACGAACCGCATCTTCTGCACCTCTTTTATTTGCAATTATGGTCAATAATTCCGTAGCACTGTTGCCTCTTGTTATTTTATTCAAAACTTCTTCAGTATCTCTCATCTGTGGAATGGCTTTTGGCGATACAAAACTCCCCATATCCAAAACATCAAAACCACATTTAAGCAAGGAGTTAATGTAATCAACCTTCGTAGATGTAGAAATAAAATGATCCAATCCCTGCATGGCATCACGTGGGCATTCTATAATCTTTATATCACCCATGAGATTGATTTCGATGTTTAATGATTTCGGTATTTATTTTTTTTATCACTGATGGTCCTTCATATATAAACCCTGTGTATAACTGAACAAGAACGGCTCCAGCCTCGAGCTTCTCTATTGCATCCTCAGCAGAATGTATGCCCCCAACTCCGATTATGGGAACGGCTCCATTTGACTTATTATTAATATACTTTATTACTTCCGTAGAACGCGACAATAACGGCTTGCCAGAGAGACCTCCAGCCCCTATTTCATTTACTGTATTCGTTGGTGTTACAAGTCCTTCCCTAGAAATCGTTGTGTTTGTCGCAATTACACCATGAATTTTTGTTTTTAAAACAATATCTACTATATCATCAAGCTGCTCGCTAGATAAATCTGGGGCTATTTTTAGAAGAATGGGTTTCTGCTGTGTTTTATTATTGTTTTCATGAATTAATGTCGACAATAACTTCTCAAGAGGCGCCCTTTCTTGGAGCGCTCTTAAATTTGGAGTATTTGGCGAAGATACATTTACAACAAAATAATCTACATGATCGAAAAGAGCATGATAACATTTTAGATAATCATTATTTGCATCATCATTAGGAGTGACTTTGTTTTTCCCAATATTTCCACCAACCAATACACCGTTTTTTCTGACCTTTTTCAAATGTTCTATAGCTACTTCTACCCCATCATTGTTAAAACCCATTCGATTGATGATCGCATTATCCTTTTTCAAACGAAACAATCTTTTTTTAGGATTTCCATCTTGACCTTTAGGGGTTAGGGTTCCTATCTCTATAAAGCCAAAGCCGCAATATGACAATTCATTAATATATTTCGCGTTTTTGTCAAATCCAGCTGCTAAACCTACAGGGTTTCTAAAATCAAGACCAAAAGCATTTGTCAACAATGATTTATCTTGAATTATAAATTTATTTTTAAAGATCTTTCTGATAAATCCTATTTTAAGAAATAATGAAAGAGAGTTCATTGTGAAATAATGAACCTGTTCTGGATCGAAAAAGAAAAGGAATTTTCGTAAAATCGGATACATAATCAAAATTAAAAAAGAAAAGCGAGTAAATACTCGCTTTTAAATTTTATCTGTAAAACTAATTACACCTTGTACTTACCTAAGGCTTTTAGCTTTAATTTTGTTCTCTGTCTTCCGTAATCTTTATAAGTTAAATTTCGAGTGACCACAATATTCATGTGGTAATACGCATCTTTTTGATTGGGGTCACCACGTTTTTCTCCCGGAGCAAAAGCAGGATTACCAACAACAGGATTGGCAAAATATGCCGCATTGGGATCGCCTGAAAAACTTATATCATTTGGATCAGCATAGTTGGTACTCACGTCGTCCATATAATCACTAAACGTTTTGACATAAGACAATTCAATTCCCACACGCCACATCCTCGAAACTCCCATCCTAAAACCAACACCGAAAGGCATCGTCAAGGTAATTGGAGAATACGCCTTTTCTTGGTTTTCGGTCCTTAATGGTCTCAAATTAACCCAGTCGCCATCTGTATTTTGAGCTCTAGGATTAAAATAGCACAAACCCAAACCAGCAAAAACATAGTACTGCTGAGAACGATTTTTCTTGGTATAATGTCCCGGTAAATTAAAGGTAGAACCAAACTTTTCATTCGCTGCAAAAATAAATTCGAGCCTTTGTTGAATTTCTATGGCAAAACTTTTAAAATGAAGATCTCTAGCATTACGTGACGGCTCTTCAGAAAGAGAATCGGCCCCCTTCAGATTAAATACACAGAGACTTGTCGTGGTGGCAAAATAAGGATGAAATCGTTGTCTATAACCCAACCAAAATGCAATACCCGTAGCTGGCCAATCAATATCTTTAAGACTGTAGTCTCGACCGATTCCTTCGGCACCACCAAGGTCTCCATTAAATTGGGTTGCACCAATTCCTATTTGAAGTTCTTTTTTGTGCAAAGACCAATTCCGTTGAGAATTAAAATTGGCATGTTGCGCATGAATGGCAAAGAAAAAAGAAAAGAAAAAGAATAGAGAAATGGTTTTCTTCATCATAATGTGTATTATTCTATACGAATTTACGATTTTTAAATCAGACAGCAAACAAAAAGAAACATTGAATTTAAAATATGATTAATCGCAAAATCTAATATCCGAATGAATAATCACGAATGTTCACATAATCTGATTTAAAATAGATGTTTTAAAATAAATTTTAAATGCTCAATAAAAATAAAGATGAAAGTATCGAGGCAACACCTATGCTGCCATAAAACCAGGGGTTTTTCCAATAATTTTTACTTTGTTGATATTTTTTGAGGACAAGGTCAAAATCCTGTCTATTTCTAATTTCGTAAGCACTTGGCTCGATTCTGTTGTGTAAAATTTTTCTCATACGCATCTATTTTAATGTATTTAGGTTGTTATCATTTCAGGTAAACTTTTCTGAGTCTTTGCAAGGCTCTAAATGTTTTAACTTTTGCATTGTTTTCGGTTACACTTATTATTTCACCAATTTCACGGTAAGATCTTTTTTCAAAGTATCTCAATTCAATAAGGACAAGGTCTTTTTCGTTGATTTTTCGCAATGCCTGCATCAAATCGGCTTTTCTTTCTTCATTACATGATTCTTCAAGTTCTTCAAAAATATCTGCAACAACAACTTTGTCAATACTGACTGTTCTTCTTGCTTTTTTATCTCTAAAAGATTGGTATAATTCACTTTTAGCAATACGAAACAACCAAGAAGAAAATGGAACACCACGAAATTCATATTTATGCAGATTTGTTAACGCTTTTACAAATACATTTGACGTAATGTCGTAGGCTGCCTCTACGTCATCAACACGTTTTACAATATATCTAAATATATTTTCATGGTATTGCTCATACAATGGTGCAAAATGATTTGGATTTTTTTTTGATTTTTCAATAATTCTGAGTTCAGATTGAATGCGGGTATCACTCTGGTGATACAGTGAAGGAGAGGACATAAGTTTTGGTTTTATTTAGTTAAACATGTTATTAAAATGCACTTGCAGGAGCATCGTAATACTTGAATAACGCAAAACCATTAAAAAAGTAACACCCTGCAAAAAATTATAGAGAAATTCTTAGCTGTACGGTAAGATCTGATCGCTTATTACCTTCAATAAGCTGCGGTCCACTGCCTATAGAACTCCGATTATTGTATAGAAAGAATCCGTAGCGAATCCAAAGATCCATTGATTTTAAAAATGAATATCTAGCCAAAATATATGCCCGGCTGCCCTGATAATAATAAGCAGGTATTGAAAATACATAAAGCGCATTGTTTTCATAGGTATATATCCTTGTATCATAACTATCTGTATCAAACAGGGCGTAACGCAATGTTAAATCGACTGGAAACGATTTGGGTTTAAAAGAAATGTCCTGTGTAAATAGGATTCCAAATTCATCTTGTCTACTTTCTCTATGAATTGACACCATCTCCACCCTGCTCTTTAAAGAAATAAACTTGTCAATCTTTTTTGAAATATTTAAACGATAATTTCTTTGAGTAACATCCTCTAATCGTGTTATTACCTCATTTTCAAAATTTCCATTTTTCTGCCTACGTTGTTGACGAAACCTCATGTAAATTTGAAAATCACGACTTGGTTTATAAATTGGTTGGATCAAAAATTCATGCCCCTTAGAAGGAGCATCAACACCATATTTCATCCATGGAAATTCAAACACATCTGTATACGCATTAATTGACCAACTTCTATTAATCTTGAATTTCAACCCAGCATAAAGGCCATTTTCATTTTGGGTTCTGCTTCCCTCTGAAAAGCCGGCATTATAGATGGTCTGATAACTTTTATCATAATCTCGATAAAGCAAGCCTAAACTTAGGCGTGTATCCAAAGATAAGAGTGCTCCATGAAGCATTGCCATTCCTGAATTCGTCTCGTTTAGGGAATATGACACTTCTCCAAAAACATTAATGTTCTTGTAAACAAAATTGTAATCAGAGCTCAGTGAAAAAAGAGACTGCCCATTAAAATAATACTGGTTATATGGTCTAATCGTTAAATTAAGGGGTTTATCATAGGTCTGATATACACCTTGAACTCCGATTTTCAAATAATCATTTCTGTAGTTTAAAGATGCGCCTGATATGAATTCTTTCAAGCTGTTCATCTTAGATATTTCCGAATTGGTGCGATGTAAACCTGATAAATTAATGGTAGAAACAAATTCTAGATTATCCACGGTTGAATCCTGAACCCCTGTAGCATCAATGGTTTTTAATGATGAAAATAAAAGAATATCAAATTTGCGATAACCCAAATTAATGGCAGCCCCCCTAAAAAACCTGGACTCATCAACAGAGGTGTACGGCTTTAGTGCTATTGGATTTCTCTTCATGGTCAGTATATCCGAGGACTTACCAAATGCATAACTTGACCAAAGATTGAGACCCTGACCTAACTGAATCTGATAATCACCGAGAGCAAAAGACTTTAAATATTTGCCTCCTCGATAAAATGCGTGAAAGGAATAAAAATCAAAACCTTGTTTTTGCGCACCTTTAAAAAATTGTTCGCCTGGATCTTTTTCAGCAGTCAATCCAATACTAATGTTTGTACGATAAGAATAACGGAAACGTGTATAATATTTATCTGGATTTCCATAATAATGCTGATTGGAATTTTGCAAGACAGAATCCGAAACATCTTCATACCCCGTTTTTTGCTCCATCCCCGGCTGGTATCTCAAGAACAAGTCAAATTTCCCATGCTTAATTGCGTCTTTAAAGCTGATATGTAAATTATCCAACCTTTCATCAACCGTAATAAAAGGTAACATTAAATATATGGTTTCTAGGTCCCAATATTTAAGACTTTGTAGCTCATAAATTGAAATAAATTTACCATGTACTTTTCTGTGTAAAATCAAGTCATTAATTTGAACGTCAGTGAGTAATCCTAAATCTTCAAGATCGATACCAGTGGTTGAATTAATATTAATGGGTTCATCAAAATAGAAATTTAACTGCTCAATTAAATTGGTTAAGTCAATACTCTCTGTCTCAAGTTGTTCCGAAATAAATTCAATTCGTTGCTGAATGATGTCGTTTCTTTCTTGTGCAAATAGCATAGAAGAAAACAGAATGAAAAATATTGAAGTTATTAGCCTCATTTAATAAAAGCATATTTAAATGAAATATTCGGCGACCAACCCAATACTTGATGAAATTGTGTACCAAAATCTAAGGTGTATTTTTTAGATATGAGCCAACCGAATCCAAAACTCAGTTCAATCGGCTGTGTAGCAAAACCACCTCTAAAAGCGAATGTTTCAGAAGGCAAATACTCAATTCCAATCTTCGATCGAAGAGGATGCTCTACATCTTTTTCTAATTCTGCCAAAATCAATGTCTTATCTGATATTTGATATTTGGTCCCCAAACGCATTGAAGTAGAATAACGGTCATCAGGTATTTCTGTTAGCTTGTTTCTCCCTATGTTGAAAACTGCCAAACCTATAGACCAATCTGAGTTCAAGGAATAATTAAAGCCAAATTCGCCGGTAAAAGTCTGGTTTATCCCGTAAGCTTCAGGCAATCTTAATAATTGATGATTCAACTGAACACCCATTGAAAGCTCCTTAGTAAGTAACATGGAGTACCCTGCCCCCATTTTAAATGTCCTGAAATTTTGATAACCAAAAGTATTCCCTCCAAAAGACAAGACACCATACTTTAAAGGTACAGCAATTGCAAAACTCTGATTCTGTAGCTCCTTCATTAAGAACCGATTCTCATAAGAAATACCAATTGAAACATTTTCTATATAGCTCAAATTGGCTGGATTATTATGGTAAGCATATACATCTGAAAGACAAACACTAGCATTCGCTAAAGAGTTAGAACGACTGCCAGAAAAATGCAAGCCTTGACAGTAAGTATGGTAACCCGACAAAGTAAAAACAAAGCAAAAAGTGAAAATAGATTTTATCAATTGATCTAAGTATTATTTGTGAACAATTACAAAAGAGTAAATTAGTAAAAAATAAGATGTTAAAAAATTAAATTCCATAATTGAAACCCATTTACTCTTCTGAAACAAATATAGCTATCTGATAGAATCATTTATTTATCTTTGAACTATTACCCTGTAATATGAAAATTGATTTAACAAAATTTCAAATACCGAACATTGATTCTTGGAGAAATCAAGTTTTAAAAGAGGTCAAGGATGAAAATGCCTTGGTTTATAAAAATGAGATAGAAAATATTGATATTGATATCTCTGCTAAAAACAACAACCAACCCTCACATACTTCCCTTAACTCTAAAACAGATTGGGATATTTTATCATCGTTTGTGATTTATGATTCTTTAGAAAGTAATGCATCAATCATCAAATGTCTTGGGCATGGTGCAAATCACATTTACATTCATTTGAATAGCATTATTCCAAAATGGGAGATCTTATTTAAAGATGTTGTAATTGACATTCTTCATATCACAATCTCATTTCAAAATAAACAGCAAATTGATTCTTTTAAAGCATTTTTAAAAAAGGAGCATGAGGCTAATTTCACGATCTGTATTGATCCTTTTGATCTGGAACCCGTGGACGCCTTTTTGGAAACGTCCGTATCCTTTAGTATTGATGGATTTTCTATGGAGCAAATTGGAGCCTCCACAAACCAACAACTTAGCTTAATACTATGGTGTGGTGACCGGGTCCTTCAAAAATGTAAAAATCCCAATCGAATTAAATTTCAAATAGGTGTAGGAAGTGATTTCCTCGTTGAAATTTCAAAAACCCGTGCACTCAAATGGTTATGGCAACATCTACTTTCCAAGAATAATTATGTTCAAAAAGATTTATATATACTTGGCATTACGGGTTGGACAAATAAATCTATTAAGGACCCTCACATGAATTTATTAAGGCAAACTACAGAGGGTTTATCAGCTATATGCGGAGGAGTATCAGGACTACTTATTCATAGCGCCGGTGAATTAACCAAAAATGGGAGCAAGTGGTTTGATAGACGAATGTCCTTAAACATATCGCATATACTAAAAGAAGAATCATTTCTATCCAAAGTTTCTGACCCCCTTAATGGGTCTTATATTATCGAAATGCTGACCCATCAAATCATTCACAATTCTTGGGACATTTTTTTGGATTTGCAGCAGAATACACTCGAAGAAATCAAAACAACATACACAGCGAATATTAAAATGATTAGAGATTTGAGGATAAACAATTTTTTAAATGGCGAAAAACAACTTTTAGGAATTAATATCTTTAAGAGTAAAACGGATTCGAGTGAGGACGAATGGAAATTGACACCATCTTATCTAAACTTTAGCTACCTCATTTATGAAAACCTTCAGAGAAAATGAGTCAGGTTTCAAAATACACCAAATTAGAAGCTTCTGATTTCAATATCAGTAATGAAAATCGAAGTAAAGAAACATTTACCACGGCCGAGAACATCCCATTTAAAACTTCATACAATAGCAATGATCTATCCAATGTTGAGCATCATCAGTTTTTACCTGGCACTCCCCCCTATCTTGGAGGACCTTATGCATCGATGTACAAAAGTCGTCCATGGACCATACGTCAATATGCCGGATTTTCTACAGCAGAGGAATCAAATGCATTTTATAGACGTAATTTAAAAGAAGGGCAAAAGGGATTGTCTGTTGCTTTTGATCTTGCAACCCATCGAGGTTATGACTCAGACCACGAACGTGTTCAAGGAGACGTGGGTAAAGCTGGTGTGGCCATTGATAGTATTGAAGACATGAAAACTTTATTCAATCAAATACCGTTGGATGAAATGTCTGTTTCAATGACTATGAATGGTGCCGTTCTACCAATTATGGCTTTTTATATTGCAACTGCTAAAGAACAAAATGTTGATTTGGCTAAACTTAAAGGAACCATTCAAAATGATATACTAAAAGAATTCATGGTTCGAAATACATATATCTATCCACCTGGTCCATCGATGAATATTATTTCAGACATTTTCGAATACACGTCTCAAAACATGCCGAAATTTAATTCAATATCTATTTCTGGATATCACATGCATGAAGCTGGAGCTACTGCTTCTATTGAATTGGCTTACACTCTTGCAGATGGATTAGAATATGTAAGAACTGGACTAAAAGCAGGTCTTAAAATTGATGACTTTGCTCCTCGACTCAGTTTTTTCTGGGCAATTGGGATGAACTATCACATGGAAATTGCAAAACTGAGAGCAGGGAGAATCATTTGGGCTTCACTTCTTAAACAGTTTTCGCCTGAAAATAAAAAATCATTATCCTTAAGAACCCATTGCCAAACCTCAGGATGGTCATTAACTGAGCAAGATCCTTTCAATAATGTAGCTAGAACATGTATCGAAGCACTTGCGGCGGCTTTTGGAGGCACACAGTCTTTGCACACTAACGCTCTCGATGAGGCCATTGCTCTTCCTACTGATTTTTCTGCTCGAATTGCAAGGAACACACAGATTTACCTTCAAAAGGAAATTGGAATTACTTCTTATATCGACCCTTATCACAATAGTTATTTCATTGAAAAACTGACACAAGACCTTATCGAAAAAGCAAGTAAACTGATAAATGAAGTCGAAGATTTAGGAGGCATGTCTAAGGCTATAGAAACCGGAATTCCGAAACTTCGAATCGAGGAGGCCGCTGCTAGAAAACAAGCGCGAATAGATTCAGGAAAAGATAATATTATAGGTTTAAACTTATTTAAAAGCGATGAAGATATTGAACTGGACACATTAGATGTAGACAATAACAAAGTAAGGGATTCACAGCTGCTGAAATTAAAAAATATAAAAGAAAACAGGGATGATAGACAAGTAGTCGATTTACTGAATGAACTGGAGGTCTGTGCTAAAACAGGAAACGGTAATCTTTTAGAAATCAGCGTTCGATGTGCCGAAGCCAGATGTACCTTAGGTGAAATCTCATCTGCTCTTGAAAAAGTTTATAATCGATATAGAGCAAAGATTAAATCAATTAGTGGTGTATATTCAAATGAAGCTAAAATGGATAAAGACTTTATAGAATCAAAAAAGCTGATCGAAGACTTTTCAGCTTTAGAAGGTCGCAGACCTCGTATTATGATTGCAAAGATGGGACAAGATGGACACGATCGCGGTGCAAAAATCATCTCTAGTTCATTCGCCGATATTGGATTTGATGTTGATATTGGCCCCCTGTTCCAAACACCAAATGAAGCAGCTAAACAGGCTATTGAAAATGACGTTCATGTTCTTGGTGTCTCTTCTTTAGCTGCAGGACATAAAACACTTGTACCCGCCGTAATAGATGAATTAAAGCGAATGAATCGAACGGATATTATGGTTGTTGTTGGAGGAGTAATTCCACAAAAAGACTATAAGTATTTATATGATTTGGGTGTATTCGGCATATATGGTCCTGGCACAAAAATCTCACTGGCAGCGCAAGAAATTTTGAAGCTCTTGATACAAAGTCACAAATAAACTTGTAAATTCGGCACAATAATTGACTGCTATAATTCTAAATTAAAAAAATGAAATTTATCGCCCTTTTTGTATTGCTAACTTTACAATTGTTATTTTTTTCAAAAGTTAATGCGCAGAAACCAAATCCCGAACTATCATACACCCAATCTGAAAAGTTAATATTTTTAGATAACGAATCAGGAAATTCTAACTCTGTTGCGTTTAAATCGGTATTCAAATCCGATGGGTCAAAAAAAACGGGTACAACATGGGAATTTTCTGGTGTGGCTGGAAAAGACTGGAAAATTATTAAAGGAAGCTTGGAAAGTGACGAGGTAGAACTTGAGTTTAAAAAGGTTGGGATTTATTCATTTACTCTTAACACTATGTACCAGTATGCTGTGTCTGGTGAAGAGGAAGCTGAAGAAGATGAAAAAAGTATAGAAAAAGAAAATATCCTCACGGTAACAAAAAACTTAGATGAGCTAACTCAGATTTATGCTGATAAAGATTATTCAAAACTGGTAAAAAAAGCAGACGTCTATCTAGTAAAACCGGAATATGCAGAAGATCCTACTCCCAATATTTTTTCAGCGAAAGGTTTTTATGGGGTTTACCTAGAAGAAACGCATGAAAAAATTGGTTTAGGTGACAAACAAGCCGCTTTAGAAAACGCAATTGAATGCATTTCGGCCGCCGTGGAGCTTGATATAAATGGAATTTTTAACGTAAGTATTCATAAAATTTGGCTAAATGCATTTCAAAACGAATGGTTCGAAAATGAAATCATAGGTAACCTAGATGATGAAGATGGATATTACGTCCCGTATTCCGGAACGGATAAAGAAATTAAACAAGAAAGAAATAGTTTTTCCATAGAAGGTTGTGAAGTTTATCGCACAATAACAAAACACCCTATTGCCATAAGTTTTATGGAGGCTGCTATTCGTTATGATGCACGTGATTCAAAAACGGCAAATATGATCTGGAAAACAGCGATCCCTGATCTGGAAAAGCTAAGTGATGAAGATTTCGAAAACATGACTGAAACGGACCTTTCGGTTCTTAAATATGGCGCAATGTTGAGCGCTGTGAAGCTTACAGAAATATCTTCATCAAACTCTCAATCTTGCCAAATCCTTAATAGCGTAAAGAAAGCGTTTGAATTTGACAGAACCTTCAATGCGTTCCTAAAAACCAAATACAACAACTGCATTGAGGAATAATCAACAATGATTATTTAATAATCTTTTATTGTCCAAATAAATTCAAGAAGATTCCTTTTTATATTTGATTGTGAAACGAGTCTTGCCCTTTCTAAAGAACAAATTTATTATTACGTCTCTTGTTTTTGTGTCATACATTTTATTTATTGATAGCCACGATATTTTTTTTATCTCCAATCAAAAAAATAAATTAAACGAGCTTGAGACTAGAAATCGTAAAATGAAGAAACAATTGTCGGGTACCAGAAATATTCTAATAAAAATAAAGAACTTAGATTATTTAGAAGCCTATGCGAGAGAGAATAAGTTTTTTAAAAAAGCAGACGAGGAAATTTTCGTGATTACTTATAAATAGCTTCGATTCTAAAATCTGATATTTTAGCATCAGAAAAATAGTACTTCAATACATCCTCGTACGAATACTGTTTTTTAATCATATTCATCGCTCCTTCTTGACATAATCCAACCCCATGTCCAAAACCTTTTCCTTTAAAAAGAATTTTATCTCCAACTTGTTCCGTATCAAAATAGGTTGATTTTAAACCAAAATGATTTCTGATATCTCTTAACGGGATTCCATAAGATGGATGAATAAAAAAAGTTTTTCTTACATCCTGTTTGAAGTTGATTATTTTATTGGCTATCTCAGGGCTATTCACATCTAGAAAATATTTTTCTTTAAGAAATGAGACGACTTTTTTTTTGGGAATATATTTCTCCCAATTGGCTTGCCTTGTATGAATACAAAATGTATCTACTCTCGAAAGGTATGCCGCTATATTTGCAGACCAAATCTGATCTGTCTCAGAAGATTGTCCACCACAATTGGCTGAAAAGAAAACGGGAAATCGATTATTATTTGAATCCAATAGTATTTTTCCTTTTGTTGAATCAACACCATTTAGGATTGCATTTGATTCACCTTCATAACGGCCCAAATAGGCTTGGCAATGAACACCATCACATAAGTTAAACCCCTCACTAATGTGCTTATTCGAGTTATTCAAGGCATAAGTCCTGCTAATGATTGCCTGAACTTTATAATACTCAGTTTCCAAACGTGTACCTGCCTCTGATGCCAAAACGCCTTCCAAATAATCATCAATTAAGATTTCATTAATAATCTGAAAAGTTCCATCATTTTGAGTAATCTTAAAATCACCCTGATATTTTCTTTTTTTAAAACGACCATCAGGCGATAGAAAACTTAAATAATCTAAAAATTCTAGCTGATATAAAAAAAGGGAGTCCGAAATTCCTAAAAACTTACCATCTTGACTGATGTGAATTTTTTTTGAAGAATTAATGTTTAAAGTGAGCTTACTACCCTCTTTTAATTCAGTTAAAAAACCTTTCGAGGTATGCAACTGGCAATTTCCATTCATCGAGAGAATTGATATTTTATTTATCTCCTTTCCATAAAAAATACCGACTTGCATTTTTTGAGCCACTACATGTATTGGCAATGAAATTAAAATAATGAAAATCAATCTAACCATAAACAAATCAACAATATTCTAGCAAATCATGTGCTATTTTTTTACTACACCCCTCCTGCCCTATTTTCATAATTAATTCATCGTAACCATTCAACATATCATTACGATAATCAGTATCATTTATAAGTAAGTCTAATTCTTTCTGAATGTTAGTCACATTCGCTTCATTTTGAATCAACTCTTTAACCACCTCTTTATTCAAAATTAAATTAACTAAAGAGATGTATTTGATATCAACTACCATTTTTGCTATTAAATAAGAAATATAGGAACTCTTATAACAAACGACCTGAGGAACTCTAAATAAAGAAGTTTCTAGTGTGGCTGTTCCGGATGTTACAATAGCAAAATCGCTTTCAAGTAATAATTGATATGTTTTACCTGATACAAAATAAACATTATTGTATTCTTCTTTATAAGCATTGAAAAAACTCAAGTCCAAATTAGGAGCACAAGCAACATAACAATCAAAATCTTTGTACTTGGAGACGGCTTTTAACATTAAACCTAACTTCCTATCTACTTCTTGTTCTCTGCTACCTGGTAAAATAGATATTATGGGTTTATTTTTCTTAAACTTGGGATTATCCGATTGTTCATTAAATCTAGCTATTTCATCCATTAAGGGATGACCTAAATATTGAGCTGCATAATTATGCTTCGCATAAAATTCCTTTTCAAAAGGGAGTATACAATACATCCGGTCAACATGTGCCTTTATAGATTTAATCCTAGATTCTTTCCATGCCCAAATTTGGGGAGAAATATAATATATGATTTTAAATCCTTTATTTTTTGCCCATTTTGCCATTCTTAAGTTAAAACCTGGATAATCTACAAAGACTATAACATCGGGTTTAAATTCTAGCAATTGTTGTTTGCAAAGTTTAAAATTATCTCGAATTTTTCTAAGATTCATCAACACCTCAAAAAAACCCATAAAAGAAAGATTTTTTAAATCATTTTTAATCTCTACCCCTTGGTTTGACATTAATTCTCCTCCCCAACCTTTAATCTCAATAGATGGATTGAGGTGTTTGATTTCTTTCACCAAATTAGAAGCATGCAAATCACCAGATGGCTCACCTGCTATGACAAATATTTTTTTCATTATTGAAAGTAATATATGTAGACCATGTAGGGTGCATAAAACAACATACCCATTATTATTCCACGTGTATGGTAGTATTTTTCCTTATTCAAAAAAAGATAGAACCAAATCAAATTACCTATCAAAGCCAAGGATAAATATTTACTACTGTTCATGTTATTTGCCATAAGTTGATTCCATAACGTTGAAAAAGAATAACCATCATAAACACTCATAAAGTAGAGCATAATAGGTAAAAGAACCAAAGGGCTTATTATCCCAATAAATAAGCCAATAAAAAATTGTGTATTTAAATTAGAGCTCATTTTTCTAAATATTTAAGATTTTCTAATACTTGATAATTTGTCAAGTCAAAATGCGTAGGGACAACACTAGCATATCCGTTCTTCAAAGCAAACAAATCTGTATCCTCTCTTTTGTCAATATCAGAAAAATCGCCAGTCAGCCAATAATATGGCCTTCCAAATTGATCAAGTCTTGATTCAAACTTATCATCCCAGTAGGCATGCGCTTGAGCACAAACTTTAATGCCCTTGATGTCTTTCAAATGCAATTTAGGTATATTCACATTTAAGCATGTGTTTTTAGGTAAGCCATTCAAAATTACATCCTTAATTATTTTCCTGGAAATACTTTTAGTTGCTTCAAAATCTGCATCAGCATCAAAGTCAGCCAAAGAAAACCCAATTGAGGGTATTGATTCCATCGCTCCTTCAATGGCCGCAGACATTGTCCCTGAGTATAATACGTTTGTTGAAGAGTTTTCACCATGATTGATTCCAGACAACAACAAATCAGGCTTTCTTTTTAAAATTTCAAAAATGGCAATTTTAACACAATCAACGGGAGTGCCACTACATTCATAAGCCGTCACTTCTTCAAACCCTTCATATTTTTGGATCCTTAGAGGATTACTTATAGTGATTGCATGCCCCATTCCTGATTGAGGTTTATCTGGTGCTACAACAATGACTTGTCCAAATGTTTTTGCAACCGCTACAAGCTCTTTAATTCCTTTAGCATGAATGCTATCGTCGTTTGTTACTAATATTAATTTGTTCATACCTTCATGCGAAAATAATCAATATATGTGATTCAATTTTTAACTTTAGGAAAACTTAAGAATAGATAACGATGATTTTACAGAAAGATGGTTTTGCTTTTTGTATTGTGGGTATTTCACCGGTTAGAGCCGAAGCAAAAGACGAATCCGAAATGATTACTCAATTACTGTTTGGAGAACCCGTTAAAGTGCTTGAAATCAATAAAAATTGGGCTCAAATAACGAGCTCTATTGACGGATATACGGGATATATGGACCCAAAACAGTTACATGCTCTATCTACAGATGAATTTAACGTTTGGATGGAGGAGTACACTTATTTAGCCAATACTTATACCACAATTATAACCAATAGCGGCAATCAAATCATATCTAAAGGAAGCCATGTTGGAAAAATGAATAAATTTCAAATAGGCACACACCATTTTGAATTACACAAAAGAGATGATGTTCAAAAAGACATTGATCCTTGGGGTATTTCAAACGATTATCTAAACACCCCTTATTTGTGGGGAGGAAAGTCAATATTTGGAATAGATTGTTCAGGTTTCACACAAATTGTTTATCGAATCATGGGTATTGAACTACCTAGGGACGCATCACAACAACAAGTTATGGGTAAATCTATTAATTTTGACAACAAAAGAAATGGAGATTTGGCCTTTTTTCAAAATGAAAATAATAAAATCACACACGTAGGAATCATAGGGGACGATTCAAAAATAATTCATGCATCAGGACAGGTTAGAATAGATGTATTGAAAAAAACTGGAATTTGGAACTTAGATCGTTCTTTAACGACACACTCCTTTCATTCCATAAAAAGAGTAAAGTAGAGTGATTTACTTTTTAAGATTATGAGTGAAAATCAAATAGAAATAAAATTCGCAAAAGGAATGGAGATTGCTATCTCCGACACCAAAACGTCATACGAAATAGGTGTCGAATTACTTTCAATTTGCAGAGAACAGAATGACAAACATGGAATGGCAAAAGCTTATCTACTCTTGTCTTACTCAGGTCAATTCCTTGGGTTTTATGCACAGTCGTATGAATATATCAACCTTTCTATCCCTCTCTTTAATAAATATAAGGATCTTAAAAATCTAGCCTCTGCATATAATACCCTTGGATTTATATTTTATTATTTTGACGATCATGAAAACCGACTTGAGGTAAATCTAAAAAGTCTTGAATTGAGTAGGTCTTTGGGAGATGAAAATGCTTGTTTGAAGTCCCTCAATAATACTGGTGACACCTATTTAAAATTAGGGAGATACGAAAAAGCACTTGACTTATTTAATGAAACAATTTCATCTTGTGGTCAAGACAAAAGAATGATGGCCATAGTCTTGAGCAATATTGCAGAAACCAATTTATTTTTAAATAATAATGAAGATGCTTTAAAAACTGCAGATGAGAGCATTAAATATGCGACTGAAATCCAACTTTTCGACCTTATCTTCCACAACCTATATATTAAAAGTCAACTATACAACAACACAAAATCCTGGAGTGACAGTATTAAACAATTAGAAATTGGTCTAGAAATCCTAAAAAACAATAAAGAAGCTGTCGAAGAAGGTTTAAGTGACTTATACAAGTCTACGTCTATAGCCTATGAAAAAACAGGTGAATACCTTCAATCATTGAACTATCTTAAAAAACATTTTGAAATTGATAAAATCATTAAAGATGAAAAGCAAAAGAAAGAGATTAAGAGTATCAAGTTAAAAAAGGAAATCACCCATCTTCAAAACAGAACGACGGAACTTGAATCAACTATTGATGAAAGAACACAACAACTAGAAGAAGCACTTGAGACAGAAAAGAATATTAGCTTTTTCACGCAAGAACTCACCAATACAAATAGCATAGATGAAGTACTATGGAAGCTGGTCAAAAGTTGTATCTCAAAACTTCATCTCGAAGACTGCGTGGTCTATATTGTGGAAGAAGATAGGGCTGTTTTAACTCAAAAGGCTGCGTTTGGACCAAAGGACTCTTCTTTTGACGGAATAGATAGTCCAATTGAAATAAGAATTGGAGATGGTATTGTTGGATCGGTAGCACAATCAGGTAGATACGAAATAATTAATGACACTTCGAAAGACATGAGGTATATTGTTGATGATGACATAAGATTTTCAGAGCTTGCTGTGCCCATTTTTTATGAAAACAAAGTAATTGGCGTCATCGATTCTGAACACAGTCAAAAGAACTTTTTTAATGATCGGCATGTATCCATCTTTAAAATGCTCTCGAGCCTGGTTGAATCCAGAATGGGAAAGCTTAAAGAAGAAGAAGCAAAAAACATACTTCAAGAAAAGATTGTCACTCTTAACGGTACCCTCGAACGAAAAATCCGAAAAAAATCAAAGGAAAACACTCACCTAAATCATAAAATTCTTGAACAAGAAAAGAAAGCAATTATTGGAGAGATGTCTACAATTATTACCCATGAATTAAATACTCCTCTAGCTTCAATTAAAGGCAGCAACGAGGCCATTATTTTCCTTTTCAATAAGCTTTTAATTAGTGGGTTTTTAGAACGACTGACACAGCATGAAATTGATTTCATCATAGAAAAAACAAGAGTCACAAGTAAAAAAAACAAAAATACACTTGGTGAAATAGAGTACAATCAGCAAGACATTCAAAAGCTCAAGAATATCGTCAAAGAAAAAAACTTAATTGATTCAATTGTTAAATTGAATATCATTGAATCTAAAGAAATTGAGATTATAACAAATTTTAAGAATACAGAGTTCACCCTTAAAATACTCAAAGACATCTGGACAATCTTAAACTTTAGTGAAGTCATATCAAAATCAGTATCTCGTTCGTCAAACGTGATTGAGGAACTTAAAAGTCTTGCCAAATATGATGAAAACCCTGAAAAAAGAAAAGTTTTATTAATCAATAATTTTGAGGGTTTACAGGTGCATATATCATTAAGTCACCCTAAAGCTCAATTTGAATTAAATATTGACCCTGGTCATCTTTTATTCGGAAATGAATTTCGAACAATACAATTGTGGTCAAATATCATTCACCTTATTATGGATAATTGTAAATTCTCTGTGCATCCTACTTTTGTTATTCACTCAAAATTAAAAGAGGAGAAAACCATAATTTATATTGAATGTAAACCTCAAAAAATAATGTCTGAAATGTTTAATTCTAACCTATTAAATTATCGATTTTATGATGATGTTGAAGGTTCAGAAAAACTTAAATTAAATATCATTCAAAGTATATTAATTGAGCATAGAGCAAAACTAAAATGTTCACTTAACGCAGACCTTTTACAATTTAAATTGATATTCTAGCGGATTAGGGTTACATGACCTACGATTAGCCTTCTCTCATCTGTTTTCTTGACCTTGTATACAATCTTATAGGTGTAAACACCATCTTGTACTCCTTTAGCGCCAATACCGTATGAACCATCCCAACCAATTTCCGCATCTCGAGATTCAAATATTACCTCTCCCCAACGATCAAAAATCATCATTTCATAATTGTATGGATCATAACCTGAAGTAAATACAGGTAAGAATACATGATTATGCTCATCCCCATCAGGAGTAAAGGTGTTTGGGATGTAAATGATAGGTTCCTCTTGATAATCTAAAGCCAGTTGAGCTGTATCCGTACACCCTTGTATTGAATAAGCAATTAAATTTATAAGATATCCGGTCTCAATATCAGTATATAAATGTTGAGGATTTATTAGCGTTGAAGTATCGCCATCACCAAAACTCCATAAATAATCTACGGCTCCATTTGAATTGTTATTCATCTGTACCCATTGACTTGTCTCTGTCAATAATGGAGGTACCACAATAAAGGAAGCGTTAGGAGCATCATCTAAACAAATGATGTCAGTTTCAGTCTCTGTGGAAATACAAACCCCATCATCAACTGTTAAATTCACATCATAGCAACCGCCATTTTCAAAAGTGTAATTCACATCGCAACCTGTTATCTCATCTCCATTATTGATACTCCAAATACAATCAAACCCTGATGTCGCTAATGGATTTGTAAATGAGACAGTAAGTGGAGCACAACCCGAAGTATCACTAATTAGAATACCTAATGGTGCTGGTGTCTGGACACTAACGACAACATTAGCTATAGCTATACAACCATCGAGGTTATAACTTACATCATAATTAGTTGTTACTATTGGGGAGTCGGAAATGGACATTGAAGATTCACCATTACTCCATAAATAGGTACCACCAACCAGCGAAACATTTGCTGATAATACAGCAGTTCCTCCCTCACATATGACGGTATCAGAAACTGAAACCACTGGTATTGGATTAACTACTATCGTTCCGTATTGAGGAATGCTCGGACAAGAATTTAATGTATAGACAACCTCATAATCAGTTGTTAATATTGGTGAATCTGTTAGAGAGTTCAATACTGAATTATCTTCCCATAAATAAGTACCACCTGGCTGACTAGGAGTTGTATTAATAGTTCCTGTTTCGCCCTCACAAATCGTATCATTCAAAATAGTTAATGATGGAATATCATTGACAGTGACATTAGCAGATGCCGTATTAGCGCAACCGTTTAAGGTATACAATACTGAGTAAGTCGAAGAAACTGATGGAGAAACTGTTATGTTTGAATTTTGAATATTATTAGACCACAAATAAGTTCCACCAATAATATCTGGTGTTGCGGTCAATGTGACAGACTCTCCGTCACAAATAATCTCGTCTCCAATCGTTATATTAGGTACAAGATTAACCGTAACCTGTCCAGAGGCATTTCCTTGACATCCATTCAATGTGTATAAAACATCGTATGTTGATGAAGATGTAGGAGTTATAGCAATATTCTGTGTGACCTGTCCATCTGGACTCCATATGTAATCCCCTCCCCCAATTGTTGGTGTCGCAGTCAAGTTCGCGGTTTGACCTTCACAAATTGTTTCATCATTAACTTCAACTAGTGGTGTAGGATTGACTGTAACCGTTGAGATAGATGGCGTAGTTGTAAAGCCGTTAATCGTATATGTAACAGTATAAACTGCATTTGACGTTGGAGATACCCATATAGATTGAGTTGTTTCGACTGGGTTTGTACTCCAAGAATATGTTCCTCCTAACACAGATGGTGTAGCCGTTAACAATATACTATCTCCACTACATATCACTTCAGAATTCACATCCAATGTAGGCTGAGACTCAACAATAACAATAGCACTGGTATCCACTGAACATCCATTTAACGTGTAAGTTACATCATAAGTCGTGGTTACTGGAGGACTTACAGTAACACTGGAAGTAACATCTCCAGTATCCCATAAATAAGTTCCTCCTGGAGCATCTCCTGAAGCAGTTATGGTTGCATCTTGCCCAACATAAATAGTTTGAGTTGATGGAACAACATCAATCGTAGGTATAGGATTGACCAGAATAGTTATAGTAACTGGTGTTCCAATACATGTCGTTGGAGGGCTGTTTAATACAGGAGTTACCAGATAAGAAACAGAACCTGTAAGTCCACTCGTAGAATTTATTACTTGGTTTATTGTAGTACCATTACCGTTACCTCCTCCTGAAACTAAAGTTTGTGATACATCCCAAGAAAATATAGTATTTGGGAACGTACTATTTAAACTTATATCTACAGCATCTCCCGAGCAAATTTCTGGAGCGGCTAAGATGAAGAAGATATCCGGTGTAGGATTAACAGTAACATTCAAGGTAGCTAAACTATCACATCCTGTCACCACACTTGTTAAGGTCGCTGTCTGTGAACCTGCTGCTGCAAACGTTAAACCATTCCAGTCAAATGGAATCTCTGTATCACATACTGTTGTATCTGTTGTGCTCAGTAAAGTTGGATTTACAGTAACATTCAACGTTGCCAAACTATCACAGCCTGTTACCGCACTTGTTAAGGTTGATGTTTGTGAACCTGCTACTGTAAACGTTAAGCCATTCCAGTCAAAT
>Ga0115560_1000850_pt1 | contig 23059 bp, 19 predicted proteins | sample COGITO_mtgs_1105_5_FD_87278 | JGI IMG/M metagenome (GOLD analysis project Ga0115560, IMG submission 87278) | Pelagic marine microbial communities from North Sea - COGITO_mtgs_110509 | ecosystem: Environmental > Aquatic > Marine > Epipelagic | place: Germany:Helgoland, sampling site Kabeltonne... | reverse complement strand
TGCACCGCGGACACCTTCCATGCCCCGCTCAAACCCAACAGCTGCTCGTAGTGTTCTTCTTGAGATGTCATCTCTGTCTTGAACATCTATCCCGCTTCCTTCACAAGATTTTACGAATAGCCACATTTTAGAAGAATGCTTTCGAGATCGATAGATTCCTTTAACGGCTCTTGTTGATCAAAGCTTTCCGCATACTTTGACTAATTCTTGCTGAACATAGTGTATCCTATCCTTGGTAAAGGGATATCCCCACGCGGAATTACCTTCGATAATTCTGGGACCATGAGGAGTTATACCGATATCCCAACCTACTGAGCGAAGGTGTTTCATTTCGCTGGATGCGTGAATAGCGAGTTCGCATGTTTGTTTCCAAAGCGGAATTTTAACTCCTTGGATTTGGGTACCGGTTACTGGATGATGAGTTATTATTTTAAAGCCAAACTCATGCTCTACTCCTTGGATAGTGGTTTCAATAGTACCGGTTTCGATATTCACCTCCCCCGTGATTCCTTCACTTTTGCCAGAACCGAAATTGTCAATTTCTCTATCCTTTCCTGGAAATTTGATTAGCGCAAAGAATACATGATCATCACCCTTTTCTTTTCGGATTACATTAACCCTCACGGTTGTTAGAACTTTTACCTGGAATAGGTTCTCCAAATCAGAGTGATTGTAGACTCTTTCCTGAATTAGAGCGGGACAACTTGTATACAAGGTGATGAGTTTCTCATAGAATTGATGTGAAGTCATGGTGCCGAAGTCGCTACTTTGAATGCGATCGTTTTCCTTGTGAAACACATACACCAAATTTCCTCCATACCCGAATTGCGGTTTGACCACAAAATCATCGCAGACACAGGTATCCAGAAAAGTTTCCCATGAAAGCGGGCATTGAGAGCCTTCTTCGAGACTGTGAAATTCACCCCCTGGCTTGAATATTCCACAAATCGCAGGAGCTTGGATCATTTCCTTCAAACAGGTTTTAGCGAATCGGATTTTATCATCCGTCTCACCGATGTGCTCAAGCGGATTTAAGAGGTTGATATATTGGCGAGCACGTTTCCCGGGCCATTTTGATTCGAAAGTTATTCGGGAGCCTGGCTTCAACAGGTCGTTGAATTTGACCGCCTTCAGACGATATCCGTATACGATCCTTAGGTAGACTAGCTTAATAAATCGAGTAATCGCAGAACATTGATAGTGGCGGGCTGCTTGTTTGGATACCATCCAGGCGTCTCTGACATTTACCATAATAAAAGATTAGAGTCCATGAATGAATGTCTTATTGTAGGGTTATTAATTGTCGATTGATAGGAATTTGCTTTTGGGCGGCGCTAGCCGCCGGGGTCGCATTGGGGGTGAGGGTTGAAGGGAGAGGAGGAATTTAGTGTCAAGATGTCGTGTTGAAGGGTAAAAATTTTCCGAATCGAAGGCTTTTGAGTGTGATTTCTAGGTAGCCTCTGTTTTCGCGGTCAGCAACTACAAATTCTATCAGAAATTTCATCTTTTGGGGCCTAGGCAAGTGCTCCACACCTGTGTAGTGCGGATTTTACTGAATTTAGCCTTTGCTCAGTCCGTCCAGAAGATCAGCTCGTTATCATGTGCCCAAGGATCGGGATCTTCGATTACCAGCAGCAGGTCGTCGTCGAGTGGCTGGGTCTCCCCTGCTTGTGGCTTCGCTGCACCCGTGGCTCCTACCGGCTCAGGCCGTTCGCGTTTGTAGCTTTGCGCTGTGGGCATCCAGGCGGCGGCGTTCTTGGGCTCGAGGTCGATGACGGTGCCGTCGTATGCGTCGAGGATCCAGCGGACGGTGGATGGTGGTGCACGGGGTGTGCAGGCTTTGGTCAGGATAATTGGCTCCCAGAGACCGAGGCGTTCGAGTTGACGGCGTATTTGGTCGGGATCCTGAACGTGCTTGTGCGGGCGCATTTCACTCCCGCAGCAGGGGGATTTCAGGGGCTCGCAGCCCCATATTGCGAAGATACGCTCGCGCCAGCGGCGCTTGTATCAGGCGGCGCGAGGCGCTTGAGAGCGGAGGGCTGAGACTTGAGACCTGAGCAGTTTATGGTCTGCTTGCGCAGGCCACGGGCTTTGTTGCTGTAGGGGCCGTAGTAGCGGAGGGTTTGGAAGCCTTTTGGGGGAACGTGCTCGTAGAGGGCGGCGACGAAATCGGGGCCGGAGAAAAGCTCGAAGTTTCGCTTGGTGCGCCAACTGCGGGCGGAGCGGTAGAGGACGCTCTTGGTCTGCGCGTTCCAGTGCATTTTTTGCAAGGAGATGGGTGTACGTAGAAAGTATTGAGAGAGACGTTCGAGGGCTTTGCCATCGTCGGCACCGATGGCGGCTTCGCCCTGGTCGATGTTAAAGCCGTGGTGGTGCCAGCTCAGCAGTTTGTCGGCCTGGCGAGCTGAGATCCACTTGAGCTCAAGTAACCTACGGAGCACTCGATGACGAAAGAGCTGGGCAAGTTCTTTGCAGCCCGTTCCTCGGATGAGCTGGAACTGATGCGCTTTGTCGAATATGTCAGCAGTGGCGAGGCAATGGATGTGCGGGTGGTAGGCGAGGTAGTCGCCGAAGGTATGGATGGCGAGGACGATGCCAGCACGCCCATCGGGCAATCCAGCTTGTTCGCGGAGCCAGTGCTGCAAGGTGTGGGCGACGAGATGGCAGAGCTCGGTCAGGCGGTGAGGGTCTTTACGGAAAACATTGCGCAGGACTCGTGGGAGAGTGAAAACCCAGTGGCGGTGAGGTACGGGCAGGCAGACTTCGTTGCGAATGAAGGCGGCGGTGTCGAGAGCACGGCGCTGATGGCAACTCGGACAGCAGCCACGGCGCTTGCAGGTAAATGGGAGCAGGTAGTGGTGATCACAATCCGGACACTGCACGCGGAGAAAGCCACTGGCGAGGTCGCCGCAGCGCAGGCTGTCGCGCAGGGCGGTTTCGCGGGAAGGATCAAGTGGCCCGAGGTATTTGGAGCGATCTGGGTAGAAGCCGGAAGTAAATGACTCCAGCGAGTCGTGGAGGCACTGCCAGAGGGGTGAGCTGCTTGCATGGTGCGGCCTGTATTGGCGAGACATACGCTAAAGTAAATAAACATTTGTTCACTACTTAAAGCTTCGCTTGTTCACATTCGATTCACAAGAGCTTATCATTAGCCCACTACTCTACTTTTCCGGGGCCGACGTTTGGCTCCTCACCATTGAAACCTCTCAAAAAGGATGAATTTCGGCTTGATAAATGTGTTACTCCATGGCACACATTAATCATGGTCACTGCAACCGAAGAATTGAAGACGGAGCGACTTGTCGCCCGTATCTCACCCTCCGAAAAGGCACTCATTGAACGAGCCGCCGAAATTGAAGGTCGCAAAGTCGCGCCTTTCGCAGTCACACACTTGGTCAACCGAGCTCGAAAAATCATTCAAGAAGCTGAATCTATTCGTTTGAATGAGGAGGAATCCCGTAATTTCGTTGAAATGCTTCTGGCCCCCCCCCGCAAGCCAAGGCCAGAATTCAAAAAGGCTTATCGAGCCTATCGTGACACGATTATCAGCGACGTGAATCCAAGAGGTTAACGTAGCTCGTTAAAACGGGCTTCCAATTCCAGCAGGGTCGCGACCATGCGGTCTTCTGTCAGCGCCCTAAAACCAAAGCGCGCATACCAGTCAGCCACATTTGCGTCTTTAGGATCGACGACTATAACCACTACCGGAACTTCCAACGCGAGGCATCGATGGAATGCATCCATCAATAACAATTCGCCAAGCCCCCTCCCTTGTTGAGATTTCTCAACGGCAAGTCGCCCGAGTAAGGCCGCTCCGAATCGTCGATATTTGAGGAGTTTCTTACTGATTGCTTTCGGCATTTCAGGTAGATCAACTACGTCAACCGCCTCCGACGACAAAGTGTAATACCCCAATACTGAGCGTGTGTCACCCTCCTCTGTGATCACCCAACAACCCGATGCTTTACGCTTCATGTCCAACGCTGCTGTCTTCGCTAGGTAATCATTCAACGCCAAAACTCCACAATCGAAACTCACACGATCGTGTATAGCTTTATCTAGCGGTTGAATCTGTAACTCTGATGCCATTCGAATTAGTTGGAGAATCGAGTAAGTGCGCCCTGCCGGGCGCACCAAAAAAGGGCCGCTCTTTCGAGCGGCCCTTAGCTATTTAAGTTCTACTGACAAGCTTCGCACTCTTCGCCGTTCATCATGGCTTCGAGGGAGCAGGCTTTCACTTCCGCTTCGGTGTATTCCTTTTTCGGAACTGGTGCGTCGTTGGTGGCGACACCAGCTCGGCCGCGGACTTCCTTCTTCACGCTGGTCGTTGCTTTCTCGATGTTGGACGCACCGAGCGTGCGGAGGTAGTAAGTGGTCTTAAGACCCTTGCGCCAAGCTTCGCGATACATGTGCGAGAGCGTCTTAATGTCGGCGACAGGCAGGAAGAGATTGACCGACTGTGATTGGTCGATCCACTTCTGACGGCGGGCAGCGGCGTCGATAAAGTATGTATACTCGATGCCGAAAGCGGTGCGGTATTTGTCGCGGAGGTCTTGAGGCACACCTTCGATGGACTCAAGCTCACCGTCGAAATACTTCACTTGGTCGAGCATTTCAGGCGTCCACAAGCCGCGCTTCTTGAGGTCGCGGACGAGTTCGCCGTTGAGCACGATAAAGTCACCGGAGAGGTTGCTCTTCACGAAGAGGTTCTTGTAGGTGGGCTCGATGCAGGGCGTGGTGCCCATGATGTTGGAGATCGTCGCAGTAGGTGCGATGGCCAGCACATTGGAGTTACGCATGCCGTGCTTGGCGATCTTCTCGCGGAGCGGCTTCCAGTCCATTTTACCGGCGCGGGGCACGTCCACTTTCTCGCCGCGCTCGTCTTCGAGGAGGTCGAGGGTATCTTGTGGCATAAGGCCGCGATCCCACTTGGAGCCTGCGTAGCTGCTGTAGGTGCCGTGTTCAGCGGCGAGATCGCTGGAGGCTTCGTAGGCATAGTAAGCAATGGCTTCCATGAACTCGTCGTTGAAGTCGACGGCAGCCTGGGAGGCGAAGGCGATATCCTTCTTATAAAGGGCATTTTGCAGGCCCATAATACCGAGGCCGATCGGGCGGTGACGGGAGTTGGCCGTCTTGGCCGCTTCGGTCGGGTAGAAGTTGATGTCGATCACGTTGTCGAGTGCCCGCACGGCGATGCTGATGGTCTCACGGAGCTTCTCGTGGTCGAGGTTGCCATCCTTATCCAGGTGGCTGTCGAGGACAACGGAGCCGAGGTTACAGACGGCAGTCTCTTCTTCGCTGGTGTTTAGAGTGATCTCGGTGCAGAGATTGGAGCTGTGGATAACACCGCAGTGGTCTTGTGGGCTGCGGACGTTGCAGGGGTCTTTGAATGTGATCCAGGGGTGGCCGGTCTCAAAGATCATGCGGAGCATAACTTTCCAAAGATCGATCGCAGGCCGCTTTTGCCCGAAGATCTCGCCCCGCTCGGCCATGGCTTCGTATTCACAGTAGCGATCTTCGAAGGCTTTGCCATAGAGATCGTGAAGGTCCGGAGTCTCGTTGGAGCGGAAGAGTGTCCAGTCCTGCCGGCCTTCCATCCGCTTCATGAAGAGGTCGGGAATCCAGTTGGCCGTATTCATATCATGGGTACGGCGGCGGTCATCTCCGGTATTCTTACGCAGTTCGAGGAAATCGTCGAGGTCGTTATGCCATGTCTCGAGGTAGGCGCAACCGGAACCACGACGTTTACCGCCTTGGTTCACGGCCACGAGTTGGTCATTATGCAGCTTGAGGAAAGGGATAACGCCCTGCGATTCACCGTTCGTCCCCTTGATGAAGCCACCGGTGCCACGGACTGCGGTCCATGAGCCGCCCAGTCCCCCAGCCCATTTGGAAAGGAAGGCATTGTCGGCAATGCCGCGGTGCATGATCGACTCGATGCTGTCGTCAACCTTGTAGAGGTAGCAGGACGAGAGCTGCGAGTGGAGTGTGCCGGAGTTGAAGAGTGTCGGGGTGGACGAGCAGAAACGACGGCTTTTATAGAGATTGTAAAGACGGATGGCGTAGCCTTCCCGATCTTCCTTTTCGTGGTGGAAGAGGCCCATGGAGACACGGATCCAGAAATACTGCGGTACTTCCAGACGGCGATGCGATTTAGCCGTTTTATCGACAATCAGGTAGCGGTCATACATGGTTTGTACGCCGAGGTAGTCGAAGTCGAGGTCGGCCGAGGGGTCGAGCGCGGCCGCGATCTTATCGAGATCGAATTCAAGGAGCTTTGGATGAACACGATCGATCTCGATCGCGCGCTTAAGGTAGGTCTTGAAGCCGCGGCGATGCGCCTCCTTGAGCTGCTCTACGCCATCACGGACAATGTCCCATCCAAGCACTTCTTCATAAATGAAACTGAGCAGAATGCGTCCGGCAAAACGGGCAAAGTCCGCATCACGCTCAATGAGGGCCTTGGCATTGAGGATGATGGTCTTTTGTAAGTCGGCACGCTTCATTTCTGGGTAGAGCGAGCGACGGAGCTCTTTTTCGATCTCATCGGCGCCGAGGTTGAGATCGAGCCCAATAGTAGCAAAATCGATACGGCGCTTGAGATCGACACCGTCCCAAAAGGTGTTTTGACCATCCGCTTCAGTCACAACGATCATCGACTCCTGCTGCGATTCGTCGACGGGGGCAAGCCCCTCCTCTTCACGGACGCGAGAGCGGTGCGCGCGGTAGAGAATGTAGGACTCTGCGACCTTGAAGTGGCCTTGGCGCATCATTTCCTCCTGGACAGCATCTTGCACGTCTTCGATGTTGATGAAGGCCTGACCAACCGAGTTGAGGCGGTCGGTCACCGCGCGGGCGATCTCGATGGCCGGTTCGGAATCGACATGGAGGGCTAGAAAGGCCTTACGAACAGCGATCTCGATTTTGGACTCACTCCAAGGTACGACTTGTCCGTTTCGGCGGATTAAGCGAATGGAAACGGGCGCACGTTCGGCATCTTTGCTCGACGACTTGATGCGGCCAAACATGAGACTGCGGGCCACATCGTGCGCGTCATTTTCAATGAGCGCTTTTTCGATGAGGAGATGGATATCGTGCGTGGACAGTTTCAGGGCTCGACCCTGTTCAATTTGCTTGGCGAGCACTTCGCCCACGCTCTCCGCCACACTGCCGACGAACTTACGATTCACCTCGGTAAAAATTTCATCCTCCTGACGCGAGAGCAGCAGATCGGTTAGAGCATTACCGATGGTGTCGGCAATCTCGGCGAGGTCAAAATCACGCTCGGAGCCATCGGCATCGATCTTAATTTCAGGGCGGTGTAAGCGATTGTCACCCAGCACGGTGCTCCAGTCAAAGCGGGGTTTCTTTTCTTTGGGTGTGGCGGCGAAACGCTTGAGTTCGAGGTCTTCTTCGAATGAGATTTTTTGTATCATGTAAATGGCGTTGGTTGTAGGTCGTTTATTTTTGAGGGGTAGTTTTAAGGGCACCGAAGTGCGCAGTGCACACCGAGGTGGTTAGATGTTATTTTTAGTACACAAAAGAGTTCGTCGGCATGAAGCATCTCGCTCCATGTAGCGTGCATCATACGATTAAATTAAAGTTCGTCGTCGTCGACCGATCCGAGAGCGGAGGCCTTTTGATATTCAGTGACACGGCCTTCGAAGAAGTTTTGTTCCTTCTTGATATCCATCATCTCGGCGAGCCATGGGAACGGGTTTTCGACACCTGGATTGAGCGGTTTGAGGCCCACGCCTTCGAGGCGGCGATCTGCGATGTAGTCGATATACTGACAGAACTCGTCGGCGCTGAGACCGACCGCGTTGACGGGTAGACAGTCGCGGATAAATTCCTTTTCCAGGTTGACGGCTTCACGCATAAGATCGGTCAACTCTTCCCGGAACTCTGGTGTCCAGATGTCTTCGTTCTCTTCGATCAGATCCATAAGTAAATTACGGAAGACCTCGATGTGGTTGGACTCGTCACGAAGCGTATAACGGAACATTTGGCCGATTCCGGGGAATTTGTTTTGACGGTAGAGCGAAAGCACCATGCCAAAGAGACCATAGAACTGCGTACCTTCCATGCACTGCCCAAAGAGGAACATATTTTTGGCGAATGCCTGCTTGTCCTCGGTCGTCTCCAGATTCATCTCGCGGCGGAGGGCGCGGGAGTTGCTAACCACGAAATCGGTCTTCTTCTCGATCGTGGGGATGTCTTCAAACATCGCCTCACACTCGTGCGGGTTGATGCCGAGCGAGCTGATCATGTAAACCAGCGAGTCGGCGTGGATGTTTTCCTCGTGGGCATGGCGGCCAAGCACTAGCTTGAGTTCGGGCGCGGTGACAAGTTCCCGGGTGACATGTTGGATATTATCCCCGACAATACCCTCGGCCGCAGAGAAATAGCCGATCGCCATTTTAATAATCCAGCGCTCCACATCGGCGAGCTCGCTGCTGCGCCAGAGCTCCACGTCTTTCTGCATAGGGATATCCTCTGGCTCCCAATGGTTATTCTTCATTGTCTTGTAGAGATCGTACGCCCACTGGTATTTGAGCGGCAGGATATTAAAGAACATTGTGTCCTTACCATTGATGACTTTTTTAGCGGCAAATGCCTCTTCCGCTTTGGCTTGATCGAGGATGAAGGTTTTGTCACCGATTGTGTAGCTTTTTTCCATAGGTTTATGCGGTTGGGTTGGGTATTTGGATTAAAAAATTGCGGAACTTATCACTGAAACAGGAGGCAGTATACGCAGCGTCTGAAGGTGTTGAAGGGGAGCGAGATAATACCACTTGAAGAGTGGACGGATCGTTGGTAGGAGTTAGAATATGCGCACTCATAATTTCCATGTCAACAAAAGGCACACAATATATCGTATTTTTTTACAAAATTGACACTACATGTAGTAATTATACACATTCTGTTCACATTTGCATGTGAGCAAGTCTTGAGCCACCAGCATGCCTAGCCCCTACTTCAGGCAAAGATTCCATCTGGAGGTGCCTGCCAGCAAAAAAGCAAATCACGCTGACGGACACTTCTGGAAACCTCCCTAGGCCACGACGGCTTACGGGAGGTTTCCAGAAGCGCTCTAATAGATATAGACGCAAGCCCTGCAACTTTTTGCGATGTTCGACGATTTAGTCTCTACACATGGCATCCACGCTCACAGGGTATAGAACATCCGGATGGGTCGAGCAACTGGCGACCCCCCCACGGAATATGGACTCGACTTCGACGACAGAACACTTCCGCTTGGTAGAAGACATCGATAGCGCTGCTTTACGAGCGCTAGCTGAGGGTGATCCTACCGCCTTCGCCCAGATCGTTGACCGCTGGCAAATACGGCTCATTAACTTCTTCTACCGATCCACGGGGAACCGCGCTGATGCCGAAGACCTCGCCCAAGAGACCTTCATCGAACTGAACCGCGCGGCCACCCGCTATCAGGCACGAGGTACCTTTAGCGCCTTCATCTTTACTCTCGCCCAGCGCCGTCTCATCGACAGCTACCGCAAAAAAGCCCGCCGCCCACTCGAATACGTCGATCCAAGCGAGTTACTGATGCAAAGCCAATCCGAGGCCACAGATCACAGCCAGGAAATTGAAGAGGCCTTTCACCGCGCCCTTGCCAGACTTCCGGAAAACCACCGCGCCGCCATTCTCCTGCTCCAGCAACAGGGCCTCAGCTACGATGAGATCGCTCAAAGCCTCGATACCAGCGTCAGCTCCGTAAAAACCTGGATCCACCGTGCCCGCAAGCATCTGCGCGAAGCGCTTAAAGAATTCGCCGCCTGAGGCTTCGGCCTTCATTTTTCCGGTTTTCAGTTCTCAAAATATCACATCCGTCATCATTCATTTACCATCTATCATCAATTTCGCATGAAGACCAAAGATCCACTCGACACTCAGATCAACAGCCTCCTTGCCAGCCGGCCACTGCGTCCGAGCGACGACTTCATCGCCCGCGTGCTGGAAGCAGCCGAGGCGGACGCAGTCCTTCGCCGTAAGCGCTCGCTCGGCAGACGCCTCGCCTTCGCCCTGCCTCTCGCCGCCGCTTTCGCGCTCACATTCAGCCTGCTCCAGCTCGACATTGGCCAGGGCGCACCCGACGACAGTTCCACCGCCTTGACCCAGGCCGAAGCGCAAGAACTCTTCCTCCTCCAGGAAGGCCTAGCCAATCTGGCCACTGTAGACACCACTGATTTCGGCAGCAAAGAAATGCTCAGGACCCTCGATGCCCTCTATCTGGAGATCTAAACTATGAAAGCACTCATCACATTACTCACCCTTTACCTTCTCGGCGCCCTCCCCCTTCTTGCGGAACCACCCCCAGAGCCCGCAGCGCAGAATAACCGCAGCGGAGAAACCCGTATGCTTCGCCACCTCTTGCAAATGCAACCCGAGGAACTGGCCGCCCTCCGCCAGACGATCGAACGCATCGAGCGCATGAGCTCCGAAGAAAAAATCCAACTTAGGGAGCGCCTCGGCAAGCTTGAGAAAATGGCCCCAGAGCACATTGACGCCATGCGGGAACGCTTTCAGTCGATCGCGCCCGAGACGCGTGAAGCGATGCGTCAGCGCTGGCTTGAGATGACACCCGAAACCCGCAGCGAATGGCGCCAGAAGCTTCGCACTATGTCCCGTGAAGAACGCGCCCAGGTCTTTGAGGAACAAGGCTTCCTACCCATCCCCGGTAAAGGCCCTAAACCATCCCGCCCAGCTGGAAGCGAATCCAGCGAAGAATAGACAGAAAAATATTTGATCGCTGACTTGACAGGCAAAGGTGCAGTCGCAGTATCCCGCATCTTCGTCGGCCCTATTTGCGCCGGCTTACCTGCTGGATTAGCTCAATTGGTAGAGCAGTTGACTCTTAATCAATTGGTTCGGGGTTCGAGTCCCCGATCCAGTAGGTCTTCTTTTCAGGACGCCACCTTAGCTCAGCTGGTAGAGCAGTTGATTTGTAATCATCAGGTCGTCGGTTCGATCCCGACAGGTGGCTCCACTCTTTAAATCCTCTGAATCAATGGTTTAGAGGATTTTTTGCGCCTATATATTTTGAGCCATATATACTACTGCCCTTAAACTGCCCTCAAACTGTCCTTATTTCTACTTCTCTTAGTTTGAGATAAGCGGACCAGTCACACAACCTATGCGATAGGATTGTGCCTTGCTTTTTATTGCTACAATCCAGGGTGAGCAACTTTGCTTGTAAGCAAATGTATCGCAAGTCGTTGATCATTGATTTCAGTAAGCAAAGTTTCCTGCAAACGTTCTCTAGTTTGCACACCCATCTGGATAGCAAAAATTCGATCCTCGGGCCGCGGACGGCTTGCAGATGACAAACCCATTAAGCGGACGATCTAGTCTGGATCAGCAGAAAGGGAGGATCGGTTCGGATCTGGGCACAAACAGGGACCACCATCTATACAACAATAATAGCACACGATCCCTCCACTGCACCGCCTACCCGACTACGGTAACCACACAGCGGGTGCTTCGCTCGCCTCAAAAATCAGCGACCCCTGCCACCCTATGAAACCGCTAATTTACAGATGGAGCGCCCAATAGCGTAATACTAAAAAAATAGAAGTCAGCCAACCAAGGCACATGCACATCGCTAGATCGCAAAGAAGACGTAGATCGCGATGACGAGGAAGAGCAAAATGAGGCTGGCCCACTTGGCCCCCTTCCAGGGCGTGAGATCGACTTCTTTGGTATAAACCATGTGCCAAGGCTCCGCGCGCGGCTGGAGCTTTCCGATGACAAGCATCAATGCAACCAGCAGAGCGAAAACGATTCCCAAAAAGTGAAACTCATGAATACCTGCTGCGCTGATGGCGGCTGCCGCCGGCGGGAAGAAGTAGCCGAGTGCGATCACGACGATGCCCACACCCAAACCAACCCGCCCGGCAAGCGCGGGCACCTTGCGGTTCAGCAGGCCGACGACAACCACTGCGAAGATGGGTATAAAGTATATGCCGTTCATCTTTTGTAGGTATTTGAAGATGCTCTCCTGACCGGCAAGTAGCGGAGCGATTAGCATCGCCATGACTGCGATTGAAACCACGAACACTTTCGCGGCACGCACCATTTGTTTCTCTGAGCCCTCGGGATTAATGATGTGCTTGTAGAGACCCAAGCTAAAGAGCGCCGAAGTACTGTTCAGACCTGCGTTGAAGGAGCTTAAGATCGCCCCCACCATCACAGCCGCAAAAAAACCAGTGAGCGGTGCCGGCAACACATCAAAGACGAGCTTACCATAAGCAAGGTCGGCTCCGATGCCGGTGTCTTTGTAGAGATGGTAGGCGATAATTCCCGGAATGACGAGGTAGATCGGCCCGAGCAGTTTGAGCGCCGCAGTGAGGAGAACGCCTTTCTGCCCTTCCGCTAGACTGCTGGCCCCGAGGGTCCGCTGGATGATTTGTTGATTGGTGCACCAGTAAAATAAATTCAGCAGGGCCACACCGGTGAAGAGTGTGGAAAACGGGACGCTTTGATCCTTGCCACCGATGGATGAAAGCCGATCGGGTGCGGCCTCGCGCAAAATGCTCCAACCCTCGACGAATCCGGCTCCATCACTCACCTTGTTGAGTGCGAAGTAAGCGATCGTGATACCACCCACCAAAAGACCCACACCGTTGATCGTATCCAACACAGCCAAGGTCCGCAAACCGCCAAAGCGCGAGTAAAGAAGACCCAGCACACCGATCACAGCAGCAGTCAGCCAGAGGATTACAGTCTCGGGCGGAATCATACTGCCGAACAAAGAAACGGGCTCATCAATCCCCGTCAACGCCTGCAGATCCATCATGTGCGACAGGCCCACAGCTCCGCTGTAGAGGATAATCGGCAGTAGCAGAAAGGCGTAGGCGAACAGGAAGATGAAATTTGCCATGCTCTGAGTTGTGCGGTCATAGCGTAGCTCAAGAAACTGCGGCACGGTGGTCACCCCACCCTTCAGGAAGCGCGGCAGGAAGAACAGTGTCATGACAATCAGCGCTAGAACCGCGATCACCTCCCAGGCCATCACGCTGAGGCCGTCGTTGAAGGCCGCCCCATTCAAACCAACCATCTGCTCCGTGGAGAGATTGGTCAGCAGGAGCGAGCCGGCGATGATCGGAAAGGTCAATGAGCGGCCGCCGAGGAAGAAACCATCGGAGCTGGCTCGCTCATCCCGCCGGGTGATCCACCAGGTGAGTAAGGCCGCAAAGCCAGTGAAACTAAGAAAGGAGATGAATATCCAAGTCGTCATAGGGAGGGGAATTACTGATTGAAGAAATTCTCCCCACTGATCGAGGAGCATTTCCGAGGTTATTTATGAAGGATTCCTAGCTAAAAAACTCTCATTGTGGATTTCAAACGGTAATGAGGAAGTCCAGCCAAATCGCGCAGAACAAGGATGCTAAGGTGCCATTTTAAACATGGGTCAGCTAAAACAAAATTTGCATTTTTATGAAAAAAACGGGGGGGCTACAGCTTCCCCGAAAACTATGCCATACATGCATGCAGCCCATGACCAAAGCATCCTCTGAATCACTCAAAAACGTTCGCGAACAAATTGCCCGACTTGTCGTGGATCAGGTAGTATAAGTCGATGACGTATTACTTGCTCTACTCTACAATGACCCAGTGTGAATTGAAGGGTGTCAGGTATCGCGAAGACTTGAATCATTAAAGTGCTTATCCGACGTGACTCTTATCATGCGCGGTGTAACAGCGGAGGCCGTAAAGTGCGATTAGCACGAAGCAAATAGCTGGCAGCCAGAAGGAATTACGGACGCCATATTCGGTGATCAGTCCACCTTGGAGTTTCGTCAAAACTGCACCACCCACAATCGACATAATGAGGAAGGCGGAACCAAGCTTGGCCTCTTCGATTTTCAGGCCGTTGAGCGCGATGCCGTAAATGGTGGGGAACATCAGCGACATACAAGCCGAGATGAGCACCAGCGAGATAAGGCCTGTCTGCCCAGGCAGGTAAATCGCGCCCAGAGTGCAGCAAAATCCGCCGATGGCAAAGGCGAGTAACATGACACTAGGACGGAAGAAACGCAGTAGGAAGGTGCAGATAAAACGACTGGAGATGAAAATGATCATCGCAATGATGTTATAATTTTGCGCCTCGGAGAGAGAAAGCCCGACCTGCTCCATTCCGTAATGGATGATAAAAGTCCAACACATGATCTGAGCGCCAACATAGAAGGCCTGTGCCAACACCCCTTCGACGAAACGTGCGCGCTTAAACAAACGGCCTACAATCTCAAGGAAAGGTGCATCCTTAGTCTCCTCCCTGAAGGTCGGCATCTTAGCCAATGCGAAGATAATAAAGAATAGAGTGACCACCGATGCGATCACCATGTAGGGGCCGCGGACGTTGGCTAGGTCGGTTTTTTGAGTTGCATTGAACGTCTCGACGTCCCCGGAACGCATGCCTTTCATCACATTGGGCATGGCCCCATCCAGCGCGCCGGATTCATTGACAAAATCGGGCAGACCGTCCGTGTAGATGCGGACGACAGAACCGTCTTGAAGTATAACGCTCGCCCCATCTTCAGTGAGCACCGAGCCTTCGGGCAACAGGCTTGAATCGGTAATCAAATACTGAGTGTAGGCAGCGTCCCCTGTTTTCACCTGCTCGCGAATCTTAGTGACTTCAAGATTGGGCGCCAGAACCATGGAGGCGACCATCATACCAATAATGGAACCGCACGGATTGAAAGCTTGCGCCAGATTCAAACGTTGGGTCGCAGTTTCGACTGGCCCCATGGCCAAAATATACGGATTACAAGCTGTTTCCAGAAAAGCTAGGCCGTATGTGATCACGTAGGAAGCGAGGCAAAATAAGGCAAACTGCGCAGTCAAACTGGCCGGGATCGTAATGAGCGCACCCGCGGCATAGAGCCCCAGACCGAGCATGATGGCGGCCTTGTAGGAAAACTTCCGGATGAACATCACCGCAGGAATCGCCATACAGAAGTAACCGGTATAGAAGGCAAACTGCAACCATGAGGCCTGTGCCGTGGTGATGATGAAAACTTGCTCAAAAACCTTCACCAAAGGGTTAGTGAAGTCATTGGCGAATCCCCAAAGGGAAAAACAACAAGTCGTCAGGATGAAAGTTAGAATATATTGCTTGGGGACAATGGGCTGTTTGATGTGTGATGCCATATGTTTGGGTATATTGATTAGAAGAGTAACCACATCACACCATAGGGATGACTTTTAGAATGCAAGCCTTAGAAGTAATGGGCTAAAAACTGTAATTTATCGGATGTTATGAAAAACTGCCTAGTTTTTTGCCGGACAAGCATCTGCTACCCAGGACCGGGACGCCTAGGGTCTCTTGCCGACATGGCAAGGCATATTGACCTGCGCGTGAGTGCCGCCGGAGACAGCTCTTTCGCTGAGTCATATATCCATTAATGCGCACGAACACATCACACGTTCCGACTCGCCTTTTACTCCAAGTTATACGATGGTTAATGTAGGTTATGAGTTGGCTCGATCAAATCAAACGACTCCAGGCCAATCTGCCTGAGTTACGGCTTTTTCGATTACGTAGCGCCGAGGGGTTCCTCGCTCTGCTCCTCCTCCTGAGTGGCTTTATTTTCTGGTTCTGGCCCGCACGTCCACCTGAAGCTTTACTGAATATAACCTTCGATGCGGCGCAGCCTCTTTTCGAGAAAGTGAATGCCGCCTGGCAGGCGCAGAGCGGTGGACAGGTCAGGTCGCATTATGCCGGCTCCATCCAGCAGACCGAGGCTCTGGCTGCGGGGCTGGTCGCCGATACGATCTGTGTCTCTTCATCCTGGGAGCTGGATTCTCTTGCCCAAAGCAGGCATAAAGGACTGGTGCTCAAAAACTGGCGGGGACAGTTTCCGGCGGAAGCCTCCCCGTTCCACTCAACGATTGTCTTTCTCGTCCGTAACGACGCGGAGCATCGTCTCCGCGACTGGCCGGACCTGTTTGAGGCGGAGCTGCGTTACGCCCTCCCCGCCCCAAATGTGAGCGGCGGCGGACGATACGCCTATCTAGCGCTAGCCCACCATGCGGAACAGCACTTCGGCAACAGAAATTGGATTTTTAACAAGGCACTTGATCGCGCCACCTTCATTCCGCATGGCGCTCGACGCTGCACGGAGGTCTTTTTACGAGACTCGGAGCTGAATGTCCTACTCACATGGGAGAGCGAAGCCTTGTATGCCGTGGCACAAGATCAGGAAAATCTCTCAATCATCTATCCAGAGCAATTAATCCGTATAGATGTCGTCGTTGCGGTCGCCCAGGCACAAGCGCTGCAACGGGGAACTCAAGAGCGAGCGGAAGCTTATCTCCGTTTTCTCTTCAGTCCCGAGGCTCGCCATTCCATTGAAGCCGCCGGTTTCTGGCCATCGCTCCCGAACACCTCGAGGTCCGACGGACGTGAACTCGTTTCTATCGATACGCTTTTCGGCAGCTGGCAATCTGCGGTCGACACTCATCTGGGCAAACACGGAAGCTACCCACGTCTCATTGCTTACCGCAAGGCCCGCTCCGGCGGGAGTGAATAAGCGCCCGCAAAAAAAGCCCCCACTGAGAACCCCCTTTTGCCATGACCTGGGAAATCGCCTTCACCCTCTTATTACTCGTTGTGCTACTCGCCGCTTTTATCTGGGAGAAAATTCCCACGGAGCTGTCGGCGATGAGCGTCTTCGCTCTGCTCTTGGTGCTGGGGCTACTCACCCCGAACGACGCTATGGCTGTGTTCTCGAACGCAGGCCCGATCGCCGTTGCGGCGATGTTTATCCTCAGCGCCGCACTCGAAAAGTGCGGCGCGATCGACTCGGTAGCCGCACTTCTGGCTAAGCTGCCCAAGATGCCGCTCATCTTTATTCTGCCACCGATGATCCTAGCTGTAGCAGTGATCTCGGCTTTCATTAATAATACGCCGGTCGTCGTGGTTTTCCTGCCCGTAGTTCTCAGTCTGGCGCGACGTATGCAAATACCCGCGTCCAAGTTACTCATACCGCTCTCTTACGCCTCGATCTTCGGCGGCAGTTGCACACTGATCGGCACCAGCACCAACATTGTTGTCAGCTCCATCGCCGCCGACAGTGGCTATCCACCCTTCTCCATGTTCGAGTTGGCAGCCGTGGGCATTCCGCTTTTTTTAGCAGGCGGCCTCTACCTCACCGTGTTTGCCGGCAAATTGCTGCCCACTCGTGAAACGATTTCCTCGATATTAAGTGAGGAACAGCGCCGGGAATACCTTTTGGAGGCCTACATTAAACCCGGCTCCCCCGAGGTCGGCCAGCGAATCGATCAAACCAGGATCGGACAGGTCGAGCGACTTCGCATCGTCGAAATCCTACGCCACGGCGTCCGCTTGCGGGGCGATCTAATGACGACTGAGCTCCAAGGCGGCGACCGCTTATTACTGTCCGTTTCACCCAATGCACTGGCCAAAGCCCAGAAAGCCGAAGGTCTCGAATTGCGCGACATACTTGGTGAGGGACTAGAACAAATCAGTATGTCGGCAGGCGTCATTGTCGAAGCTGTCGTCGGCCCCGATTCCACTCTCGACGGCAAGACCATCGGCTCCCTGAACTTCCGCCAGCGCTACCGCATGGTCCCACTCGCCGTTCACCGACTTGGACACAACCTGCACACGAACTTCGAAAACGTGCCCCTCTCACACGGCGATACGATACTATTGCTGGGCACCTCGGAGGCCGTCGACCAAATCAGCGACAGCGAAGACCTCATGCTACTGAACCGTCCACCCGTCATCACCGAAGCACGCAAAAAGAAGATTCCACTCATTCTAGCAGTCATTGCCGGAGTGATTACGTCCGCGACGACCGGGATCATGCCGATTGCCTCCGCCGCTATCGTCGGCTGCATCATTCTTCTGCTCAGCCGCTGCCTCACCACCAAACAAGCTTACGACTCTATTCAATGGCCGATACTATTCCTCATTTTCGGTATGCTCGGGGTTGGAGCCTCGATGGAGCATACCGGCACCTCGGCCTGGCTCGCCGAGCAGCTCGTCAATTTGGTGGCTACTTTCGTCGCTCCTAGCTGGCAGCCCCTTGTCCTACTCGCTGGCATCTATTTGCTCACCACCACCCTGACCGAGTTACTCTCCAACAACGCCGCCGCTGTCCTCCTAGCCACCTTCGCCATCGGCATGGCCCAGACACTGCAAATTGACCCGCGTCCTTTCCTTGTCGCAATCGCCGTGGCGGCATCCGCCAGTTTTGCCACGCCCATCGGCTACCAAACCAATACCTACGTGTACGGCGTGGGCGGCTACCGCTTCTCCGATTTCATGAAGATTGGTATCCCCCTCAATATTGTTGCCTTTTTTATCACCCTACTCGTTGTCCCAGTCGTTTGGGATTTTTAGGCCTCAAAAAGCATCTGCTACCCCAGCTGAATGACAACGCCCAGTTGCTCAGAAGGTATTCGCCATCGAGAAATCAAAGGTAAACAGGCCAATTACGGATCCACCCGGATAGCCCTCGAACGGGCCAAGCCCGGACTCAAAGCATTCGCGCTTCCACGACGACCGAGCGCTTAAAATTGCATTCATTCCTGCCCCGGCTCCTGCTGCTGGTGATTGCGATTTCCATCATCTACTGTTAGATTAGAAGCCTATCAAGATGGACAATCAAGTGCAGAAGCAGTTGGCCGACTGGCTATCGGAGCAAACGCACACGCCGTTCTACGTGCAGCGTGTATCTGAGGTTTGTGGCGGATGCATTCATCAGGCATACGTATTTGAAAGCTGCGACCGAAGTTACTTTATTAAGATGAATCAAGCGGCGCAACGAGACATCTTTGAGGCCGAGACCGAAGCCCTGGAAATACTTGCCCGCACCGCAACCATTTGTGTCCCCCGCCCCATCGGCTGCGGCTGCATTGGGGAGCGCAGCTTCCTCGCTATGGAGCGACTGCTTTTTGGCTCGAAGACCAGTGATGACTGGCGCCGGATGGGGCAAGAATTAGCCGGACTACACCGCTACACGGACGATCAGTTCGGCTGGCATCGCGATAATTTCATCGGGGCGAGCCCGCAGCTGAACAAACACTACAGTCATTGGATAGATTTCTTCCGTGAGCAACGCCTTCGCCCGCAGTTTGCGATGGCGCACGATGCGGGCATACAATTGTCGAACACCGGAGCACTTCTGGATGCCTTCGCCTCCCGACTCGAAGGACACCACCCCTTCCCTTCCTTGGTCCATGGCGACCTCTGGTCGGGTAACATCGGTTTCCTCGAAGATGGTAGCCCCGTTATTTTCGACCCCGCCTGTTACTTCGGTGATCGCGAAACCGACATCGCCTTTAGCGAGTTCTTCGGCGGCTTCCCCTCTTCTTTTTACGCCGCCTACGAAGCGGCATGGCCATTGCCCAAGGGTTATGCTCAACGCAAGCCATTCTATAATCTTTACCACGTCCTGAACCACGCTAATCTCTTTGGCGGCCACTATATCCAGCAGGCGCAGCAGATGATCAATACTCTGATCACCTAAAAAAAGCGCCTCCGAATCAACAGAGGCGCTTTTGGTAAAACTATAACAGTCGCCTAATAACGGTAATGCTCCTGCTTAAAGGGGCCTGTTTCTTTGACGCCAATGTAAGCGGCTTGTTTCTCGCTGAGCTTGGTCAACTTGCATCCTATTTTCTCGAGATGGAGGCGAGCCACTTCCTCGTCAATGTGCTTGGGAAGGATGTAGACACCTGGAGTGTATTTCTCCACTTGCTTCCAGAGTTCAATCTGGGCGAGCGCTTGATTGGTGAAGCTGTTCGACATTACGAATGAAGGGTGCCCCGTTGCGCAACCGAGGTTCACGAGGCGCCCCTTGGCCAAGAGATAGATGCTGCGGCCATCCGGGAAGGTGTATTTGTCGACCGCACCCTCGTTGTCGGGCTTGATCGACTCCACATCAACACCAGGCATATCGTTCAGGTCATCAACGCCGATCTCGTTGTCGAAGTGCCCGATATTACAGACGATGGCCTGGTCTTTCATCTTAGACATATGGTCGGCCGTAATGATGCCATAATTGCCCGTAGTGGTTACGTAAATGTCGCCCCATCCGAGGGTATCCTCGACAGTGAGAACACGGTGGCCTTCCATCGCGGCTTGCAATGCACAGATTGGATCCACTTCGGTCACGACAACTTGTGCACCCATACCTTTGAGAGCCGCCGCGCAGCCTTTGCCGACATCACCATAGCCACAGACCACACCCACTTTGCCGGAAATCATCACGTCTGTCGCACGCTTGATGCCGTCGATCAGGGACTCGCGACAGCCGTAAAGATTATCAAACTTTGATTTCGTCACGGAGTCGTTGACGTTAATCGCCGGCACTAGAAGCTTGCCTGCATTGTGCATCTCGTAGAGACGATGCACACCGGTCGTTGTTTCTTCGGATACGCCCTTCCACTCTTTGACTACTTCGTGCCAGTGGTTCGGTTTTTCCGCGTTAATTTTCATAAGAAGACGCTTAATGACCTCTTCTTCCAGGCTGCCGGAGTCGGAGTTTACCCAGTCGCTGCCGTCTTCGAGCTCGTAGCCCTTGTGGATCAGGAGCGTGGCGTCGCCGCCATCGTCAACGATGAGTTGCGGGCCGGAACCATCGGGCCAAGTAAGGGCTTGCTCGGTGCACCACCAATAATCTTCCAGTGTTTCGCCCTTCCAGGCAAAGACGGGCACGCCGAGGTTCTTAGCCACATAGGCCGCGGCGTGATCTTGCGTCGAGTAAATATTGCAGGAGCACCAGCGCACGTCGGCACCGAGTTCTTTCAGCGTTTCGATCAAAACGGCCGTCTGAATCGTCATATGAAGCGAACCCATGATACGGACGCCTTTCAACGGCAGTTCTTTAGCATACTTCTCGCGCGTAGCCATCAGGCCGGGCATTTCGAATTGTGCAATTTCTACTTCCTTACGACCGAAGTCTGCGAGGTTGATATCCTTCACCTTATAATCGGTGCCGGTCTTGGTCAGTGTGTCAGTGCTCATAATTATTTCTTGTTTTGTTATTAAATGCTTGGATCGCTCGCTAGGATGCGCGGGCGATCGACGTCGCAAATCTTGATTGGGCAGTCCCAAGCCTCTGTTTTTCCCGCTGGCGCTAAGACAAGGCATCCACCCAATTCATAGACCCGCAGAAAAAATGCAGAATCAGTTCTAAAGTGCGGCCTTCAGCTCATCGGCCTTAGCCGTCGACTCCCAAGGTAGGTTGTCCTTGGCAAAGTGGCCGTAGTGTGTGGACTCACGGTAGATCGGGCGCAGCAGATCGAGCTGGCGGACGATCTCGGCAGGCTTGAAACTGAATACTTTCTGAGCCGCTGCTGCGATGAGGGCATCGTCCACCGCGCCAGTGCCAAAGGTATCGACGTGAATGCTGGTCGGGTATGGATGGCCAATTGCGTATGCGACTTCGAGCTCGCAAGCGTCAGCCAGGCCAGCCGCGACAATGTTCTTGGCCACCCAGCGCGTAAAGTAAGCCGCCGAACGATCGACCTTCGAAGGGTCCTTGCCGGAAAAAGCACCACCACCGTGACGTGCCCAACCACCATAAGTGTCGACGATGATCTTGCGGCCGGTCAGTCCAGCATCGCCTTGAGGGCCACCAATCACAAAGTTTCCAGTTGGATTGATCAAATATTCGGTCTGGTCGTTGAGCAAGTCGGCAGGCAACACTTTGCGAATCACCTCTTCGATACAAAATTCCTTGATCGTAGCGTGTTTCACATCCGCCGAATGTTGGGTGGAAATCACTACGTTTTTAATAGCGACGGGTTGTCCATCGACATACTCAAGTGCCACTTGGCTTTTTACATCGGGGCGCATCCAAGGGATGCAGATCTCCTTGCGCTGGCGTGCCATCTCACGGAGCAAGCGGTGTGCATACATGACAGGCGCGGGCATCAACTCAGGCGTCTGATTGCAGGCATAGCCGAACATGATACCTTGGTCACCGGCGCCCTGCTCCGCCGTGTCTTTACCTTCGGCTGTCGTCGCATCGACCCCCTGCGCGATGTCCGGGGACTGCGCGGTCAGAATATTGGAAATAAATACCTTGTCCGCATGAAAGACATCATCGTCGTTGACGTAGCCAATGTCACGGATCGCGTCGCGGACGATCTCTTCGTAATTGAGCTTCGCACTCGTGGTGATTTCGCCAGCCAAAAACACGCAATTACTTTTGACCAAAGTCTCGCAAGCCACGCGGCTCTTTGGGTCTTGTTCCAGGCAGGCGTCCAAGACGCTGTCGGAAATGTAGTCGGCGACTTTATCGGGATGGCCCTCGCCCACCGATTCGGATGAAAAGATAAAGTTTTTATTCATAAGGAAGTGTAGGTAGGCGCCACTTTCCTTAAATTGCAAGCCTTACATCATCATATCAGGATAAATTGATATGTTATCCAGCTCCCCCCCGAAAATTTCTACGCCTTACACGGCTTCCTATTAGACTTCCGAGCCGTGTTCCCCGACCGTCCAATTTTCTAGCGCCTTATATTCTTCCAGCAGATCTATCTCTCCTGTCTCAGGTGCCGCTACCCAGTCCAATAGTTCCTGCAGCGAGTGATGCGCCTCCAAAGGATGCCTTAGAGGTGCGTCCGCTTCGATCGTATATTCGTTCTGGCGCCCTACCTTTGTGCGCTTGAGATAGCCCCCTTCTTCCAGTTCGGCCACGATTCGCTGCACGGCACGCTCCGTAATCCCGACCGCTAGAGCGACACGACGCAAGGGGACTTTAGGCTGCGAATTTAGGTAGAAAAGGACGTGCGCATGATTTGTAAAAAAATTCCAACGGGCATCAATGGTATCCATGCATCCAGTTTCAAAGATGATCGCATACACGTAAAGCACGAATCTCGTTTCATGTTTCTAGTTTCTAAAGGTCGTTTCATTTGTAAGCGTCCGACACGGGTGTAATTAAATGTGCGGGGTAATTCATGCGACTTCTTTTAGGTCTTCCCAGTATTGATTCCATAGTTTGTTCGCGCGTAAGGCTCTGGCTTTTGCAAAGTCTTCTGCCGTCTCAATGTT
>Ga0115560_1000765_pt1 | contig 24397 bp, 18 predicted proteins | sample COGITO_mtgs_1105_5_FD_87278 | JGI IMG/M metagenome (GOLD analysis project Ga0115560, IMG submission 87278) | Pelagic marine microbial communities from North Sea - COGITO_mtgs_110509 | ecosystem: Environmental > Aquatic > Marine > Epipelagic | place: Germany:Helgoland, sampling site Kabeltonne... | reverse complement strand
GGATCGTTGTCCGAGTCGATTTTTAGGCGAGTAACCAGCCAAATAATGAGTGCCTGCTGCTTAAAGTTTTAAATTGGCGTGAATGTTATAGCCTGGCCTTTGCGCTTGTGCACGAGCAACTCAAAATACTTGCAAAGCAAGTGGTTTAGCGGAGGGAGTGGGGTGGCTTTGAAAAGTTTTTTGCTTTTGAGCGGTAAAAAATTGAAAAGTTAAACTGTTAGTTTTGAATCTAAATTCCCGATGATTCCTTATTATTTTTTATGCAAGTCTTGTGCGTTCCGAGTTGGCGGATGTTGCTTGCTTGAATTTTGCAGGTCATTTTTAATTAAAGAAGTTGTGTGCCTTTATCTTCCTCGGTGCTCGATTGCCTATCTAGCATGCCCACATCTAATACCGGCGCAGCATCTATATGTTGTGCATCCATCATTTGCGCAATGCGACTTAGCGAAGAGATAATCATTAGCTGTTCCCAGTCTTGCAAGTCATTGAACTGTCGTGTCAGTTGATCTTGCAAGGGCAGCGGCGCATCTTTCAATATTGTTAAGGCGCTGTCAGTTAAATGCACAAAAACCTTTCGTCGATCCGATGTTGAGCGCTCGCGGGTAACCAGTATTTTTTTTTCGAGACGATCAAGAATGGTGGTTACGGTAGCTTGGCTGAGACTCATTTCCTTGGCCAGTACGCCCACAGTCACTTCGCTTTGATTGCGCAATGTCTGCAGTAGTAACATCTGCGGTGCAGTAAGTCCGGTGTTTTTTGCTAGATGTTTTGAGTATAAATCTGTTGCCCTGATAATTCGCCGTAAGGCAACTAGCACCTCGTTTACTCTTTCCATTATGCTATGTTCTCTGTATTTAATTTTTTGGCGCGGCTTTCCTTCAAGCTTGCTCTTAAACCTTTGAGCAAGCTGATGCTAATTAACAGTAATACTAGTGTGAATGGAATGCCGGTAATCACTGTGCCAGCTTGTAAGGCGTTTAATGCATATTTTCCGCCACCATATAATAAAACGCCGGCAATTAAACCTTGAATGACCGCCCAAAAAATACGTTGGGGTACGGGCGAGTCTACTTTTCCGCCTGCGGTAATACTATCAATAACTAGTGAGCCTGAATCGGATGATGTAATAAAAAATATTAATACCAGCACAACTCCCACAAATGTTGTGATTTCGGCAAGCGGCAAATTTTCTAGCATTTGAAAGGTTGCGAGACTAATTGAGCTCACGCCATTGGCCAGCCCCCCAATGCCGGCTTGTGCTTGGGCTATTGCATTCATGCCAAACACGCTCATCCAAATGATGGTCACCGTGGTGGGCACTAGGAGGACCGCCAGCATAAATTCGCGAACGGTACGCCCTTTAGAAATACGCGCAATAAATAAACCTACAAACGGCGACCAACTTACCCACCACGCCCAATAAAAAACTGTCCAATCGCGCATCCATTGTGTGTCTTCTCGGCCTATCGAGTTACTCAGTGGGGCGATATTTTTTACGTAATGTTTGGCGGTGAAGAAAATCCATTCGGCTAACTGTGCAATCGACCCGGCCATGGCTACGAAAATCAGTAGGGTGCCTGCGAGAAGCATATTGGCATTGCTCAGCACTTTGACGCCGCCATCTAGCCCGCGTACTACCGACAGAATAGTGACGAAGGTGACTAAAATAATAATAGAGAGCTTGCTGTTAAGGTCATCTTCAAGACCGAACAGCATTGCCAGCCCAGCATTCACCTGTGATGCACCCAATCCAAGCGAAGTGGCCAAACCGAAGATTGTTGCTAATACAGCAAATGTATCAATCACATGCCCTGGCCAGCGCCAACATCGCTCGCCTAGCAGTGGGTAAAAGGCTGATCGCAAAGTTAGTGGGAGCCCGCAGTTGTAGCTAAAAAATGCCAGTGCCAATCCAACCACGGCATAAATGGCCCAAGCATGGATACCCCAGTGATAAACCGTGGCGCCCATGGCTAATCCAGCGGCTTCTTCTGACCACGGCTCTGCCCCAAATGGGGTGCCTGCCCAGCCAGTAAAGTAGGCCATTGGCTCGGCGACGCCCCAAAACATCAGTCCTATTCCCATGCCTGCTGCAAAGAGCATAGCTAGCCAGCTCAGGTGGCCGAATTCGGGTCGAGCTGTGTTGCCGCCCAACCGAATGGAGCCCATCGGCGAGAAAATAAGCGCCAAGCAAAAAAGTAGTAGTGCGTTAATAGACAGCATCATGAAGCTGTCGAAGCTGGCCAGGCACCATGCTCTGGCACCTGAGAGCATGGTGTTGGCAGTGTCAGGAAACTGCACGGTTGCGATGACAAAGGCGATTATCAGGCTGGAGCTGACAATGAAAACGGGATTGTGAATATCAAGCCCTAAAACCTGAATATTGTCTTCGCCCGTTTCGTGATCAGACGAGTAGCGCTTTACCATCGTATTTCTCTCTGGCTCGTGGCCGGCAATGTCGGTTGATTTTTAAACATATTTGATGCACTAAACACTTCGGCATAGCGAACACCAGTGAGCAGCCTAATTATTTATAGAACACGATTGATTCTTTTTGACGCTTGCTGGCAATTAAAGCGGTAAAATAGCCGATTTGGTACCCTTAAAGCAATGCACCTATTGATCTTTGTACTTATGTCCGAATAATATAGTTAGAGTTATATATATCACTCCACTAACTAAATAATATTGTTACAAAACGTCGTTAAGCTCTACCTAACTTTCACTCAACTAAAAAAGGACGCTTCATGTTTAAGCGCACCGCTTTATTCAGCAGTATTCTCATTGCCAGTACGGCTCATGCCCAAATAGAAGAAGTCATTGTTACATCCACCAAGCAAGAGGCCAGCACGCAAGATATTCCTGTTGCTGTTAGCGCACTTGGCCAAGAGGCGCTTGAGCAGCTGGGTATTACTGACTTTACCGATTACCTCATTCAAATGCCGGGCGTAACCGCCGGCGGCGGCGGGCCAGGTCAAAACACTATTTACATCCGTGGTGTGGCGTCTACTTCGCCAAACATAACCACTTCAGGCGTGGCGGGCCTTGCCCCGAATGTGGCGCTTTACTTAGATGAGCAACCTTTGTCACAGCCTGGCCGTAATTTAGATGTGTATGCCGCTGACATGAACCGTGTTGAAGTTCTTAAGGGGCCTCAGGGCACGTTGTTTGGTGCCAGTTCGCAAGCGGGTACGGTTCGCCTCATTACTAACAAGCCAGACCCTTCGGGTTTTTCAGGCAAGGTTAAATTTGGTGCCGCATTCACTCAAAACGGAGAGCCAAGCAATAATGTTGAGGCTATGATTAACGCGCCTGTGAGTGACTCGGTGACTTTGCGTGGTGTGGTTTATGTTGATAACCAGGGCGGCTATATCGATAACGTAGCGGGCAGTATTACTGCAGCCTCAAGTGCCAGGTTTCAGCCGGGTGGTTTCCAGGCAGACGACAATGCGACAAGTGACCCGCTACTAGGGGCCGATACTACAGGCGTGACGTTTAACACTGCAGACAATGGTGCCAAAGTCGAAGATGACTTTAACGAAGTGACTTATGCAGGTACGCGTTTAAGCGGTTTGTGGCAGATCAATGATGACTGGAAGTTATTGGTGGGTGTGACACAGCAAACCATGGATTCTGAAGGTGTTTTTTTCGTTGACCCAGAACTAGGTGACCTTGAAATTCAGCGTTATGAAAGCGATACGCTTGAAGATGAGTTTGTAAATACTAATTGGACTCTTGAAGGCCGTTTAGGTGCGCTTGATATGGTTTATACCGGTGCATTTACTGATAGGGAGTCGGATCAAGTCGTTGACTATGTAGACTACTTATTTGTCGGTCAATATCTTCCTTATTACATCTGTGACAGCGCAGCTGTCTACCCCGGCGATAATGGCGCCACGCCGCCCGTTGATAATTTGCCATCTGGTACATGCCAAGCGCCGAATATGCTTGTGGAAGGTACTGTTAAAACAAAGGTACAAACTCACGAGCTGCGCTTTTCTACCGATCAAGGCGCAGCGGTAAGAGCGACTTTTGGTGGCTTTTACAGTGACCTTGAATTAAAGGAGGCTAATAATTTTGTTTATTCAGGCTCCATCGCACAAGGGTATGCAGCTAACACTCCGTATACCACAGGATATATTTCCGATGCAGGTCCTGCTCCAGCAGGCACAGTGTTTAGAAATGATGTTCTGCGCACTGACGAGCAATACGGTGTTTTTGGCGAACTAACGGTTGACATTTCGGAGCAAATTTCGGCTACTTTTGGTGCTCGGTGGTACGATATAGAAGTTGATTTTGAAGGCTCTGCGAATGGCTCATTTTGCAATAAGGGTACCGTATCTGCTCTTGAGCCACTGGGCGTTGATGCAAACGCATTCGGCACCGACATCAGTGATCTGTATAATGCAGATGGCCAGTACACGTTCATCGGTAGCTGCGACCCAGCTTTGCGAAACACCTTTACGAATGCAACTGCTGTTGCCGGAAATGCCAACTTCGACCTATTAGATGCAGGCCAACAGGCCGCAGTTATTGCGGGGCTAAATGCGCCTGATGCCGCAGAAACTGATGGCGTTATCGGCAAATTCAGCCTGTCTTGGACGCCAAGCGAAAATCAACTTTATTACGTAACGTGGTCAGAGGGATTTCGCCCTGGATTTTTGAATCGCCCCGGTGGTGCGGCGGCAGGAAATTATACCGTGCCATATGCGTTTGATACCGATGAACTAACAAATTATGAGTTTGGCTGGAAGCTCGATTTACTTGATGGCAATTTACGCTTGAATGGTGATATCTTTTTCGCACAAGTTGAGAACCTGCAGGTGGGGATTTTCGATCCGGCTATCTCCAACTTGTTTTTTGCCGACAACGCTGCTGATGCCGAAATTAAAGGCGTTGAAGGTGAGTTTATTTGGCTGCCGGCAGAAACGAACGGCTTAACGGTAAGCGGTGGCTTCTCTGTACTCGATACTGAAATCACAGAGAGTTTTGTTACCGATTTTGTACAAGAGGGTGACGAGTTAGCCTTTGCGCCGGAATTACAGTTGAATCTGCAGGTGCGACAAGAATGGGATTTAACCACCGGTCAAACCGCACATGTTATGAGCCATGTCAGTTATTCGGATAAAGCGGCCACCGACATTGTGGTACCTAACCGCACAATGTTAGATAGCTGGACGTTAGTGGGTGTGACTGCGGGTGTTACCAACGATCAATGGGCGGCCGAGTTGTATATCGACAACCTGTTTGATAAGCGGGCTGAGCTTTCTGGCAATGCGACCTTTAACGTAAATCGTATTACCGTTGCACGACCAAGGACTGTAGGTTTTCGAGTGTCATACGACATTTAAAATTTGCGGTATGCTGTTTAACTGACCGCTTTATTTTTTAGTTCAAAAATAAGGTTGGTAGTTAAATAAAAACTACGTTCATAATAAGGCCTGGCTATATAATAGCTGGGCCTTATTTTTTTAAACAAAGTAAACACTATGATTGATTCCAATAAAACCATTAATGCTGCTGACATTCAAAAGAAAATCGTTAGCGGCCAACTGGATGAGGCGCTTGCCGAACTAAAGATAGCATTAACGCACGATGCTACTAATCCAGATGTTAATTACATGGTAGCCGTTTGTTACCGCTACAAAAATAATTACACCGAGGCTCAGCGTTACCTTGATCTTTTAAAGGACATGTCTTTAGACAAAGGCCGCGTTTACCAAGAGCAGGGGCATCTATACCGCGCTCAAAATATACTTACCCAAGCGTTGGTTGCGTATCAAGCCGCCTGCCAATTAAACCCGGCTCTTATCGCGAGTTGGCAGGCTCAGTCTGAAATACTCACCTCAATGGGTCGTCCGGCAGCTGCGCAGCAGGCAACGCTGCAATTGCAGAGGTTGCAAAATCTCCCCAAGGTCTTAGTGTCGGTTACCGATTTAATTGAGCAAGGTAAGCTGTTTAAAGCAGAGGCGCTGTGCAAGAAGTTTTTGCAGCAATCACCCACCCATGGTGAGGGTATGCGCCTGCTTGCTGATATCGGTCTGCGCTTAGGTGCAATAGAGGAGGCAGAGTTTGTACTTGAAAGCGCCATTGAATTTAACCCCAATGATGCGCGCTTAAAAATAGACTACATTCAAGTGTTGCGCCGCCGTCAAAAGTTCGAGGCTTCTTTAGCTGCTGCTAAGGCGTTGGCAAAAGCGCATGTAGATAATCCACAATTCCAATCTATGTATGCCATTTCGCAATTACAAGTAGGCGCTTATGCTCGAGCCGTTGCACTATTTGATAAAGTGTTGGCGCTTATTCCTGGCGACTCGGTTACCTATACCTCAAAAGGCCATGCACTAAAAACCTGGGGTAAGCAGGCCGAGGCCATTGAGAGTTATAGGGCGGCTATAAAAAATAATGCTAGCTACGGTGAGGCGTATTATGCGTTGTCTAATTTAAAAACGTATCAGTTTAGTGATGCCGAAATTGATAGCATGGTCGCTATCGAAAAAAATAATGCACTGACGCCAGCCAACAGCGTTTTTCTTTATTTTGCACTCGGAAAGGCGTTTGAAGACCGACATGACTGGAGCGCTTCGTTTGATTATTATGAGAAAGGTAACCGCGTTAAAAAAATTCAAAGCAGTTATAACGCTGAGCAGATGACCGAAGAACTATTGTCGCAGCGAAGCTTTTTCAATAAAGCAAGCATTGAGCAGTTGGCTCATGACGGCTACCCCGATGCCGCGCCCATATTTATTGTGGGTTTGCCGCGAGCCGGCTCTACCTTGTTGGAGCAAATTTTGTCATCACATAGCATGGTTGACGGTACGCTTGAGTTACCTCATATGCTTTCTATTGCGCAAAAACTTAGACGCAAAGGTCGGCAAAAAGAAAGCGGTGACTATCCCCAGCTGATCGCGGAGCTGTCTTCGCAAGAGCGCTATGATTTAGGTAAGCAGTATATCGACGAGACTAAAATCCATCGTGGCGACGCACCCTTCTTTATCGATAAAATGCCCAACAATTTTCGACATATTGGCTTAATTAAATCGATTTTGCCCAATGCTAAAATCATTGATGCAAGACGGCATCCTGTGGCTTGTTGCTTTAGTGGTTTTAAGCAGCTGTTTGCTGAGGGGCAAGAATTTTCTTATGGCTTAGATGATATTGGTCAGTACTACAACGATTATGTAACCCTGATGAAGCATTGGGATGAGGTTGTCCCGAAGCAAGTTTTACGCGTTCAGTACGAAAATGTAATCGCCAACATCGAAAGCCAAGTCACCGCTATTCTCGATTATTGCGGCCTTCCATTTGAAAGTGCCTGTTTAGAATTTCATAAAACCGAGCGCGCAGTACGTACCGCAAGCTCAGAGCAGGTTAGGCAGCCGCTTTATAAGAGCGGTGTCGATCAGTGGCAAAACTTTGAGCCGTATTTGCAGCCGCTCATCAGTAAGCTCGCACCGTCTATGCCTGTTAAGTAGGCCCTGTTGCAAAAAAGAACTTATGACCTGTGGGCCATAAGTTTTTTTCTTTGCGTTTTTCTCAGTGGTGTTCTTTGTAGATCAAGAAGCTGCCCAACCAGTTTGAATGGGCAAAATACAAGCTACAAAATGGCGATAAGCTCTAACTCAAAAACCAAAGCCTGAAATGGGCCAATTGCACCACCAGCGCCTTTTGCGCCATAAGCTAGTTGGTAAGGGATATATAACTTCCATTTAGCACCAACAGGCATTAACTGCAGCGCTTCAGTCCAGCCGCTAATGACGCCATTAACAGGAAACTCAGTCGGCTCGCCGCGGCTATAAGAGCTATCGAATTCTTCGCCATTAATTAAGGTGCCACGATAGTGCGTTCTAACCGTTGAGGTTGCCAGCGGCTTTTCGCCATCGCCTGCTTCAAGCACTTCGTACTGTAGGCCTGATTCGGTTATTGTAATTTCATCGCGTTGCGCATTTGCGGCTAAGAAATCTTCGCCTTCTTTGGCAAACTTACCGGCATTGGCTTTTTCTTCTTCCTGCATGATTTGCTGAATCGCTTCAAATGCTTCGTTAATGGCCGCACTTTCTAGGCGAGGAGCCTGATTGTTAAAGCCGTCCTTAATGCCAGATATAGCTGCGGCTAGTGACACATTGTTAAAAACAGATTTCAGCTGCTGGCCCATCTGTAAACCCACGCCATAAGACGCTTTTGCTTCGGTGCTAGATAAATCGATATCAGTCATGCTCGTTCCATAGTGTTGTTAATTGATAGGGCCGGCCCTGAACTGAGCCTTCAGCAGCAGTTATAGGGCTTGGCGAGTGGTAGCGGCGCGAATTATAGCGGTTGTAGTCTTTAAGTGCTTGTGGATAATCTGGAATAATTAAGGAGAAGGTGCAGTCAGACTTGCAAGGTGTAATTCTTTAGTACAAATTTGTCGATGAGACGTATTATGGGGCGCTCGCTACACGATTCTTGATTTCTGTCTGGAATGGCACGGTTGGTCTGTTTTTAACGTGGTATTGAGGAAGCGTTTTGGTTAATTACAACAGTATTTATGACTTGGCTTGCTTAAGAAAAGGTAGTGCCGAGCAAGTAGAGGTGATGTTAAGCAAGCCTAAAACCAAAAGGCAGCTCAAAAACATTGCTGATGCGACCTATTTGGCTGAGTTCTCGAAAAAAGTATTCCAGTCGGGTTTTGTATGGCGCGTGGTTGAAGCAAAGTGGGACAATTTTGAAGAGCTATTTTGGGGCTTTGATATCGACAAACTATTGATGATGCCCGACGATATGTTAGAGCGAAAATCTCAAGATAAAAAAATTATTCGCAACTATAAAAAAATATGGGCAATTCGAGAAAATGCAATGTTCATCGACTCGGTTCGTCGACACTACAATATTAGCTTTGCCGAATTTATTGCCGAATGGCCGGTGGATGATATTACTGGCTTATGGGTTTACTTGAAAAAAAATGGCACGCGTTTGGGTGGGAATATTGGCCCTTATGCACTGCGCTCATTAGGAAAAGATACCTTTTTAATGACCCGTGATGTAGAAGGTTTTTTGCGTAAGCATAAAATCATTGATACGGGCGTTAACACTAAATCGGCGCTGCATAAATCACAGAGCTTTTTTAATGATCTTCAGCAGGAGTCAGGTCGCAGCATAATGGAGTTAAGCCGATTGGTTTCTTACTCTCATGGCGACAACGTTGTCGGTGTCTAATATATTTAGGGAGGTTCGCTAGGGCTTTAATTGGCGGGCTAAGGTTTTACTAGGTGAATCGATAGTTACCAAGTGGTTTTTATTTTAAATGATCACAGCGTCTTATTGGTGAGGAATAAGACGCTGTGAATGGTGAGGTAGGCAGAGGCTATTAGTGTGCGTGTGGAACAATCAGCACTTTGCCGTTTCTCGCGCGTTGGCCCGCACGGGTGGCGGCTTCTTTAATTTGGGCAACGCTAAAGCGTGAATCAATATTGGCTTTTAGTGCGCCGCTTGCGATTAATGGAATAATTTGTCCGAAGGCTGCTTGTCTATCAGCCATTGTTGCAGCTCCAAACCAGCGGGTTAGCCAGAATGATTGCACGCGTATATCGTTTCGAAGCACGGTGCCTAGGTTTAACGTGGGGAACTTTCCTGAGAGTACGCCGTAAGTCACTAAGGTTCCGCCATTACCAAGGCTTTCGGCTAACCGAGAAAAGGTGTCACCGCCTACCGCGTCAATGGCCAAAACAACTGGGGCATTGTTAGTGGCACTGGCAATTTGTTGGGCAAGATCAGGGCCGTCGATTAACACCGCGTCGGCGCCTTTAGCCATCAAGTCTTCTGCCAAACCTTCGCGGCGAACCACATTAACCGTTTTTATACCACGCTGCTTGGCTAGCTGAATAAGATACCCTCCCACTGCCGAATTTGAAGCGCTCTGTACAATCCAGTCGCCTTCTTTCAGGTCAACATAAGAGTTCAGCATGAGGAGTGCAGTTAGCGGGTTAATCGTGCTCATAGAAAGTTGTTCGATTAATTCCGCGCTTGGCTTGCCGAGGTCGGGTAGGGGAATGACCATGGCCGCCGGCGCAACTATTTCTTCGCTCCAAGTGCCCATGCCCGCAAGGAGCACTAATTGACCCTTAGTAAGGTGAGTGACTTCCGAGGATAGCTCTACCACTTGGCCAACGCCCTCACTACCGGGTATTGAAGGTAATACGGGGGTGGTAAGATAGTTGCCAGAAATCGCCAATAAATTAGAGGGGTGAATAGGCGCTGCTAACACTTTAACTCTAATCTCTCCTATTTCTAGTGGGCGTGATGTGCCTTCTTTTACTTCGATTACGGTGGCCGGTTCGCCAAGTTGGTTGATTTCAGCATAATTAAAAGTAGTGGCATGATCATGATGCATCGATGCTTCATGATGACCAGCTAAAGCCAGCGGCATCGCGCTAATTAGAACAGCGAAAATAGCGCCAAGGGAAATTTTATTCATAATGTTGATCCAGTTTAATTGAGTTTGATGTTTATATATCTTGGTTGATTGGGTCATTCATTTTTCATGTATTCGGTTTATATTTATGTTAACAGTTTATTGCTGTCTCCATTAGCCAGGATGTTAATAATCATCTTAAAGAGCGGGTCATTATTTAAGCGGCCTAGTGCTTTTATCACGCAATAAAAAAATCAGTTTTTTATTGCGTTTTTGAATGCGGCCAGCTCCAGGTCTATGTCAATATGATTACTGGCGAGCCATTGCTTTGAGTAGCAAGTGTCCATATACCGTTCGCCATTATCGCAAATCAGTGTCACTATACTTCCTGCTTGTGCAGCCGACATCATCTCGTGGGCAAGAAGAAGCGTTGCGCAGATATTTAAGCCGGTTGATGGGCCATAGGCTTGCCCCGTTTGCTCTCTTAGCCACCAAGCCGCTGCAAAGCTCAAACGATCTGGTACCTTAAGCATACGATCAACAACGTTGCCGATAAATGATGGCTCTACGCGGGGTCGGCCGACCCCTTCGATGCGTGATCGTAGAGGCGCCTTATGAGCTGGATTTTTTGTGCGAAAACCTTCAAAAAAAACTGAATTATCAGGGTCTGCGACGCAGATTTTTGTTTGGTTGTACTTGTCAGCGCGGTAACGGACATACCGGCCCAGTGTTGCCGAAGTGCCACCGGTTCCTGCACCAACTACAATCCAATGTGGAGAAGGGTGAGTTTCCTTTTCCATTTGTTGGAATAGACTTTCAGCAATATTGTTGTTGCTTCGCCAGTCTGTGGCGCGTTCTGCATTAGTGAATTGATCGAGATAGTAGCCATCGAGCTCGTCAGCAAGATGTTGAGCTTGAGTATAAATATCTGCTGCTTCAACCTCTCGGACCTGCCCGCCATAGCGCGCAATTTGTTTGATTTTTTCACGCGACGTGTTTTTTGGTATGACTGCTATGAAAGGTAAATTAAGTAAGCGAGCAAAATAGGCTTCGGAGACAGCGGTACTTCCTGATGACGCTTCAATAAGATGAGTATTAGGGCCGATTTCACCATTGCATAGCCCGTATAAAATAAGTGAGCGTGCGAGACGATGCTTCAAACTTCCTGTTGGATGTGATGATTCATCTTTTAAATAGATTTTTACATCAGGATAAATCGGCAAATCAAAAGCTTGTAAGTGCGTATCAGCCGACCGATTGAAGTCGGCATGGATGCGCTGCATGGATGATTGAAGCCATACTCGGTGCTCATCGCCTAGCGTACATTTTGACGAATGCGACATAATTGAATCAAAAATGCCACTATCATTTTTCTTTATTTTTTGCATTGCCCGGCCTCTTCAGGATCTCTTTGTAAATTGCATGCTTGAAGCTTTGCTGCCTTAAATACTGGGTGTGAGCCAAATATTCGCGCCACATGTTTTGCTAGTATCAAGATGTTTTCGATCATTTCCGGAATAGCTCAGCTCTAAACTGAATTTGCCTTGTGAATTCTGCCGGTGTTCCATGCCCACGGTAGTTTTGCCTAGCACAATTGACTGTGGTGTGGGATAGCTTGCGCCCTGTGCAGCAATTAAAAAATTATTGAAGGCGTTGGCAGTGCCGACTGGATCTGTCGGCGCGATAATTATTTTCTTGATACCAAGTGCTCCATTGGGGTGTTGAGTGTGACTCCCCAGTGGTATCCGTATGTTGATTGCAGTTTTATCTTTTATAAGGAACGGAAGGTCGAGATCTTTGGCGCTGCCTAACAACCATTGTGCAATTGCTCCGTCTGGCCTTCGCCGCTGATAGGTCATGGTATCTAACATGGTCAGCTTTGTTGATTGAAAGCAATCAAGTGCAGCTTGCATATTTTCAACGCGAATACACCAATCGATAGCACCGTATTTCTCGGTGATCCAGCGCATTAATCGCCACGAGACATCCGACTTATTCTTAGCTAAATGATTAATGACACCAATTTTTGCTGCTATTTTTAGTAGTGGACGAGACCACGATGCTTTCAAGGCTAAGATTTCAATAAAGGTTCTGTCGTCGAAAATAATTAAGGCGTTACAGGTGTATTCATGCTCTCCACCCGGTGTTACAACAAAGCCTAGGTCGCAGAATTTTTTTATGGCCTTGTTTAAGTCGGGCACAAAAATCACAGCATGGTCAAAATGGATTGGCATCATGATTCTTCTTTCCATGCGTCAAGCGCTGCTAAACTATCTGAAAAAATTTTAGCACCGTGATTCAATACGCTGGCCCGCCATTGCACGTCTATTGGATAAAACGAGCGAAGCACCTGCTCTTTCAATTTTTCTTTTAGGGCAGGTCTTGATGTCATTGCATCGATGCGTAACCAGCGGTCTATTAAAAGCGCTTTTAACATTTTTAAATTGGAGTAAGTGCCGAATTCGATCACGCAGGTTGTTGTTTGTGCGCCAGCAGCTTGTGCTACGTCACGTGCAGCATTAATTAATAATCCTTGATAGTCGGGGCGTTCGCCTGACGAATAATTGGTGTGGCTCCTTTCAATGCCTTTTCCCCACACCTGAAGTGCTCGGTTGTACTCGGGCGTGTGGATTTCATCAAAGCATAGAAAGCAGGGCTCACCATAATCCCCGATGCCAGTATGCCAATCAATGATGGTGACTCGCTTGCTACCCTTTAAGTGTGTATGCAATATTTTTTGTAGCGTTTCGTTAGACCACTCGGGGCTGCGTCCACCAAAACCAATACCATCGGCGTGATGGTATTGCCCGCGCGAAATTTCATTAAGCAGTTTGGATGAGCCGGCACTCAATAGCAGTTTGCCAAGCCCAAGCATAATTTTAACAAAGCGCGGGCCGCGAGCGTTGGAGCTGCGTAAAAGGTCTTGAACGGGTTGGGTTAGATCTGTCTCTAGAGGCTTTTTTTGATGGTCGATGAAATTGCGATTGAGGTCGACATTATTCTCTGTGGTCCGGCTGCAATGTGCCCAGCCAAAGGGGTTGATTGCGTGAATAAGGAGTATCGCTGTTGAGGACGTTAGTGGCCTGCGGGCTTTCAGGCAGGCTAGCTGTATTGCCGCACCAGTATAACTCTCTGGTCCATGTGTTCCGCAAATCATAATCATGACATTGGATGCATGGCGTGGGCCCAGCCACGCAGTATCGGTAAATAGCGCAGCGCCATCAGGGCAATGCGCCGAAGAATGTTTGAACGATTCAATAATCGCACCGGCTGCATCGGCTTCGCTGAGAAATTGCTTACGTGCGGTTTCATAGCTATCGCTAAATACGGAAAGTGAGTTTTGAGGCTTCTTTATCATCGGGAGGCGCTTTGTGTCTTTTACGTTTACATCATGACTAGAGTCTATTATTATACATATGTATAATTAAAGCAAATGGCGGAAAATTCAATGTCTGACGATTTACAAAGTACTCACGCTCGCTCGGCTGGGCGCCCAAAGGCTGATGATCAATCTGATCGGGCATCTGACTTGATTGAGTCTGCTATTGAAATGGTTGCAGAGGGCGGTTTTGAGACGCTTAATATGCGGCAAGTCGCGCTCAGGGCTGGCGTCTCTCTGGGCTTAGTACGACACTATTTTGGTGGCAAGGCGGGCTTGATCTCGGCGAGTAATGCTGCCGTTGAGCGCAAGGTCGCAGCTATTTTTGCTGCGGTCTTTGGTGATTCAAACCTTGAATCGGCCGATCAGCAGGTTGAAGAGATGACCGAGCGGTTGATTGCAGAGGTATCGCCTAAGATCATCTATTTTAAGTATCTGGGCCAATTAGCAATGCGCAACGATAAAGAAGCAGCGGATTCATTTGCTGTGTACTTTAGTACCGTTCAAGCTTTTGTGGAGCGGCTGGATAAAACCCAGTCGGAGTCAGCAAGCAGAGACAGGACTTGGGCTGTTTTCCAATTTATTTTTTTGCAATTGGGGCCTGTGCTCCTCGAGCCGCAAATTACCCATATTTTAGGCCGTGGTGCGTTTGAGCCGGAGATGATTCGCGCTCGCGTAAAATCTATGAGCCGCATGTTAACGTCTGGGCTCCTCTCGGCTTGATCTATCGGTAAATCACCAGCACTGCATTAAAATGCGCTTTGTAGTTGCTCGGTTATTAATGCCGCGTTTTTGATTGATGAGCACTATTCCCTCAGCTTGAGTAATTTTACAAGCTGCAAAGAGTTAGTAGTCATTATCAATATGATTTATACAGAGGCTGATAGTTTATTTGCCGCGATTGAGCGCCTTTATTTTTTTGCAAAGTCGTGTATGAAAATCGGGTGTTGCGTCCGCGGCGTAAGTGGTCAACATGCCAACTAGCACTTGTGTGCGATAGTGCTCAAGGTCGATGTAGCCATTAACCCAGTCTTGGCGGGCCAGTCGCTGGCAGCCAAAAAGTTGTTCGGCAAGTAAAGAGGTGTTGATATCACCCTTGAGAAACCCATTTGTTTTTGCTACGGCGCAAATTTGCTCAGCTATCTTTAGCGATTGGTTGTAAATACCGCCGGGCAACTCATGTTCAAATAGCTGCGTTCGTTCTCCAGTAACAAAGGCGGCGCGGTAGAAAACTTCATCCTTTTTAAATAGGCCAAGCAAATTATCGATAAAAATTTCGGCGCCTTCAATAGGGTCGCTGGCGCTGGGCTTAGACATAACCGCGTCTACGAGCTCGACCATTTCAGACACCAATAGCACTAAGATGTCTTGTTTTTTACCCAACAAGTTGTGGATGGTGGGTGCAGACACGTTGGCTTCGAGGGCCAGTTCACTGATGGTAAAGGCCTCATATCCGTTGCTAGCGATCAATCGCCGGGCGGTATCCATGATCCGCTGGCGGCGCAGCACTTTGTTCGCTTGGCGCGTTATATTGCCTTTAGCCGGGGTTATTGTTTTCATAGTGGCACTCTGGAGAGCTGAAAGACTTGACAGCAGATTTTACATGCCATTAAATCTGTGTCTACGCAAAAATATGAAATAAAGGTAGATATTATGAAGCAAGATATCAGCAAATCAATTGAGGCCTGTGCGGCACATTATGGCGAACAGGCCGACGCCATGCGGACTTACCTCATCGAAGGCGAAAAGCAAGCCCTCAGTATGACTAACCGCGGACCTATTCGCTTTGACGCAGAAGGTAACTTAGCGCAGGACATTCAAGAGGCTTACTCTGAATATGGATTTTATGTATTCGAAGGGGTGTTGGGCGCAGACGAGCTGCAGGACATCGATGCTGAGTTACAGCAGTTGCGCTCTACTTTCCCGTCGGAGCCAAACGGCAAGCTCACCAAAGACGGTAAGCCTGCCTTAGGTGCCGACTGCAAGTCGCTTAATTTAATCTGGTCAAAACCGCTCGGCGACCCCCTAGGGGGAACCGAGTTGGCAAGTGGTCGGCACCAAGTTAAATTATTTGAGCCACAAGCTGATAAAAATGCGCCAGAGCAGGCCCCCTTTATTTTGCTGGGCTCACTGCAGTTTTCTGAAACCTGCTTACATGTTTATGGGCACCCACAGCTATTGCGCGTTGCTGCATCTATTAACGGTAAGGATTTTGCGCCTTTCAACGAATCCTTGTTTATTAAAGATCCGGGCATTGGAGCGGCCGTTTCGTGGCATCAGGATGGCGATACTCACTGGGATCGTGAAGATTTTGATGAGGGTATGCACGGTTTTAATTTTATGGCGCAAGTGTATGGCAGTACCGCAGTCAACGGTGTTTGGGTTAAGCCAGGCAGTCATAGAGTAGGGAAGATTGATATTAAGAAATTGGTCGAAGAAGCGGGCAGTGAGAGAATCGAAGGCATGGTTCCTTTAGTCTGCAATCCCGGCGATGTGATTATCTGTAACCGACAACTGTTGCACGGCTCGTTTCCAAATTGTGGCTATGAACCGAGAGTTACCGTGAACTTTGGCTTTCATCGGCGCTCATCGGTATTGGACGTACGCGGTGCAGGTATGTACAGCGAACCTGTTATATTCGATGCTGCGTTAATTGAAGAGCGATCCAAAGTCATTGGCTACGCTATTGATGCGCGCAAGCAGCGTTTTCCTCACGAGGAGCCTTACCAATATCAACCTTTTGTTGAGTCAGGCAAGGTGTTTCACTGGGATGAATCGGTGACTGCGTCGTTAAAAGACTACAACCTGTATGATTTAAATATTTGATGCGCATTGCAATCTTTGGTGCAGGTTCTACCGGTTGCTATGTGGGCGGGCTTCTACAGCTTTGCGGGCACCATGTAACTTTTATTTGTCGTGAGCGTGTGCGCAATGCGATAGTTGAGGCAGGCGGTATCACGCTCACCGACTATGCGGGCCAATGCGAAAAGCTCATGCCTGCTGCCATGATTACGCAGCTGGCGGATGAACAATTTGATGTGGTTTTCGTTACGCTGAAGTGTCATCAGCTTGAAGGCGCGCTCACCGATTTGCAGCAGCTCGCACAAAACGGTGCCGAGTTGTTTTTTATGCAAAACGGGCTCGATAGTTTAGCGCCAATCGCGCAGCAGTTGCCTTATGAAAAAGTCAAGCAGGGCATCACGCCGTTTAATGTTTTAAGTCAGCCATGCGCGCACTTTCATCGCGGCACCGAGGGCACATTAATCTTTCAACAAACACCGTCATCAAAACAGTTTGCGAGCGAGCTTTGCGCTATTGGTTTTCCCGCAGAAGTGTATATGGACATGCGGCCTGTCATCTATGGAAAACTGCTACTTAATTTAAACAATGCGTTTAATGCCATTGCTAACCAGCCGATCAAAACCCAGCTTGAAAATCGCGCGTTACGAAAAGTTTTGGCGGCCGCTCAGCGCGAATGGTTGGCGGTTGCCCAAGGCGAAGGGATAGAGTTGTCTCAGTTTACCGCGGTGAAGCCTGCTTGGATGCCAGTCATTATGAGCTTACCCAATTGGATCTTCCTTCACGTGGCAAAAGCCATGTTGCAAATTGATCCTCAGGCGCGTTCATCCATGTGGGAGGATATTCAAGCCGGAAGGAAAACTGAAATTGAATATTTGAACCAGGCGGTGGTTGTGCATGCTGAAAAACTGGGGATGGATGCGCCGGTTAATCGTCAGATAAGTGCCATGATTGCAAGTTTAGAAAAAGGTGAAGAGGTTGCACTGGCCCAGCTTTGCGCATTGGCCTCATAGCCATTATTAAAAATTTAACTCTTTTAATAAGAGCGTTATTGATCTAGATGCAGTGACAAATGCTGATGAAAATTGACTATCGCTTTTTCATAGTAACCAAACGTTAAGTGCGTATTGGCTTTGGCAGTAACCGTCTCTTGGATGGTGCACGCCACTTCTCGATCTTCATCTTGGCCTGAGTCATTAACAAATAAAGCATCTCGTTGCGCGTCTTCAAGCGATATAGGGTGTTCATTAGTTTGGCGATTCATCATGCGGTAAATAACCCACTGCGAACGGTTAGGGCTTAATGGCTCGAGCACAACAAAGTTCGTGTGTTTGGATAATACAGAAACACTGGCATTGGGAAAGAGGTGGTAGACCGAGGTTACGGCTCCGTCTAAGCGACGTTTATTGGGTTCAACGTGCCGCAGCTTTTCCATCCGCCGAAAAGGAAAAATAATGCGCGAGTTAGCGCCGAACGTTTCTACCAAGTTGGTATTGTCTAGCCCATAGGGGTAAAACGTTTTTTGGTGCAGTGACTTAATGTGGTAGCCCTCTTGGGCTGTTTCGGTGAGTAATTTCCAATTGGCTTGGTCGGTATAGCCATCTTGCTCAAACATTTCCTGTTCGGGTGAGAAGTAGTCTAAACAGTTGGGCAATGTTTCTGAGTTGATCGGACCATTTTGTGCAACGTAAACCAGGCCGCCCTTTTCCAGCGCATTAACTTCCACTAGGCCATGCTCTTGCATGTCTAAATCAGCAAAACCGGCCCGCCCCGGAACCCCTTTGAGTTTACCTTCAAGGCTGTAAGTCCAGGCATGATAGGGGCAAGAAAACGCGCGGGCACAGCCACTGCCTTTGGCAACTTGCATGCCGCGATGACGACAGGCATTGATAAAGGCTCGCACCTTGCCATCGCCGCCGCGGGCTACCAATAAGGGCGTGCCTGCTGCTTTGCGGGCAATGTAGCTACCGTTTTCAGGTAGTGCGGCGGATGGGCAGTAAGGTACCGGCAAGCGCCGTAATAATTCAATTTCAGCATTGAATCGCTCCTGCGAGTGGTAGTGCTCAACAGGCTCACGCCAGATTGTATCGCCAAGGTCTGTCGTGCCATTATCAATATGATTGAATAGCCGCTCGATGATTTGCTCATCATTCAGCAGTGGTGAGTCGGGTGCTCGATGGCTTGTGGATTTTATACTTTTCATCTTATTACCTTTGCTAGTGTCTGGATAAGAATAACAAAAATCGTCTCTGAAGGAGAGCTTTAAGAATTCAAAGAAAATAAGTGAGTGAGTCTTTAAACTGGGGTTCATGCTATTTACAGGCGATGACCGCTGATTCAGGAAAAATGGGTTTTTTAGGCAGTGCCATTACTTGGCGGTGTAATTAATTATTCCGCTTATAAGGACTGGGTCTCGCTCAATACACCGCATACCCGAGTGATTTGCGGATCTAACTGAAGCGTTTTACCGGCACTTTCTGTGAGAGAACGCTTTGCGCTCGCAAACTGAAAATTCCGTCTCTATACCTAGGTCACCTTGCGGGCGCATCCACGCCGATAATTCTTTTTTCAGCAGCAATGTGCGGAAATGCTACGAGAAATAAACCGCATCGAAAATACCTCTGCCGCCGTGCGGCGTCTACTAATTCAATCGGCCGGTAACTTTTTAAATATTGACGAGGTAGCCGAAAAGCTGCACGTTAGTAAAAGTACGCTCGGTCGCCGCTTAGAAAGTGAATCCAACAGTTTCAGAACAATCATTGATGAAGTGAAAAACCTACTGGCTCAAAAGTATTTAACGAGTACAGATCTCACTGTTGCTGACGTTGCTCACTTGGTGGACTACACGGACACTGCAAGCTTTCGTCGCGCCTTTCTACGCTGGAATAAAATGACACCGGCTAAATTTCGTGAGACTAATTAGCACCTCTATCGATAGAGTAGGTAGGGCACGCTCGCGAAGTATGACGTTTCAGTAGCTATTAGTTATTGACTGAATAGTAAGTGGTTTGCCCGGAAGGGTTGAAGCGCAATCTTCAACGATAACATCGAACAGTGAAGAAAGGGTTAGCTGGGTTACTCCGCCGTGGTGCAGCGCGAACAAAGTGAGTGGTGGGCCCGGAAGGGTTGAAGCGCAATCTTCAACGATAACATCATCAGCTAATAAAAAAAGTGTTAGCCGGATTAGTCCGCCGTGGTGCAGCGCGAACAAAGTGAGTGGTGGGCCCGGAAGGACTTGAACCTTCGACCTGCCGATTATGAGTCGGATGCTCTAACCAGCTGAGCTACGGGCCCTAAATAAAAACGCGGCGATTATAGACGCCGCGTTTTCAAATTGAAACGAAAATTTTACTCGTCTAAAAAGCTGCGTAAATGATCGGAGCGAGAAGGGTGGCGCAACTTGCGTAACGCTTTAGCTTCAATTTGACGAATACGCTCGCGCGTTACATCAAATTGCTTACCGACTTCTTCGAGCGTATGGTCAGTATTCATCTCTATCCCAAAACGCATGCGCAGTACTTTCGCTTCGCGCGCGGTGAGGCTGCCCAGCACATCGGTTGTGGCATCGCGCAGGCTTTGATCAGTCGCTGAATCAACCGGTGAGTCGACCGTACCATCCTCGATGAAATCACCCAGGTGTGAATCTTCATCATCACCAATTGGCGTTTCCATTGAGATAGGTTCTTTAGCGATTTTTAATACTTTGCGCACTTTATCTTCAGGCATTTCCATGCGTTCAGCCAGCTCTTCTGGCGTTGGCTCTCGGCCAATTTCTTGCAACATTTGTCGTGAAATACGATTGAGTTTGTTGATAGTTTCAATCATGTGCACGGGTATACGAATCGTGCGTGCCTGATCTGCAATCGAGCGCGTGATAGCTTGTCGAATCCACCAGGTGGCATAGGTTGAAAACTTGTAACCGCGTCGGTATTCAAATTTGTCGACCGCTTTCATCAGGCCAATGTTGCCTTCTTGAATAAGGTCTAAAAACTGTAGGCCGCGGTTGGTGTACTTTTTGGCAATAGAGATAACCAAACGAAGGTTGGCTTCAACCATTTCTTTTTTGGCGCGGCGGGCGCGTGCTTCGCCTAGCGAGATGCGACGGTTAATGTCTTTTATCTCAGCAAGATCTAACTCATGTTCTTTTTCAATTGAGCGCATTTTGTTTTGCGCGCGCACAATATCCTCATGGGCAAGTTCAAGTCGCTTGGCAAAAGGCTCTTCGCCGGCGGCAATAATGTTGTCGATCCATGTGATATCGACTTCGCTGCCAATAAATTCTTTAAGGAACAGTTTGCGCGGCATTTTAGATTGTTTCACACACAGGCGCATTATTTCGCGCTCTTGCAGGCGGATTTTGAATAGCGAATCACGAGGGCTATTCATAATGGGGTCAAGCAGGCGCGGTGTGATTTTGAAGTACTTGAAAAGCTCACCGAGCTCAAAGAGGTTTTTCTCTGCTGATGCAGCATCGCGGCCGTAGCGTTTTATGCAGCGCTCGGTTTTGAGTAGGTAGTCGGCCAGTCCGGCGAAGCGCTCTTTTGCTTCTTCGGGGTCGGGGCCTGTATCGGGCGCTTCTTCTACTTCGGCGGTACCACCACTGGCGGCAGCTGCTGCGGCTGCAGCAGTTTTTGCTGCTTGAGCTTCGGCAATTTCTTGCGCCGAGGGCACAGAGTCAGCAGGGTTGAGGTAGCCCAAAAGAACATCGGCGAGTTTTTTGTCACCGCTCTCAACGAGTGCGTACTCATTAATGATTGCCTGCACCGTGTTGGGGAAATAAGCCAGCGCCGCCATCTTTTCGCGGATACCTTCCTCAATACGCTTGGCAATAGCTATTTCGCCTTCGCGAGTTAGCAGTTCTACCGTGCCCATTTCACGCATATACATGCGTACTGGATCGGTGGTGCGGCCGGCCTCAGTTTCAACGGCGGCCAGTGCGGCCGCAGCCTCGGCTGCGGCTATATCGTCGGTAGAGTCATCGTCTGCGAGCAGCAGTTCGTCGGCATCAGGGGCGGTTTCAAAAACCTTAATGCCCATGTCGTTGATCATTTGAATGATATCTTCGACTTGATCTGGGTCGGAGATGTCTTCGGGTAAGTGATCGTTTACTTCGGCATAGGTCAGGTAACCCTGCTCTTTGCCGCGAGCGATCAGCTCTTTAATTCGAGACTGTTTTGCATCTGCCATGAATGTATTCCTGCTTATATAGGTTGCAGCTTATGTCTCAAAATATCTGTTACAAGTAACCTGAGGTCATGTGTTCGCACCACTGTGACCGCTTTTAGAGCGATAACACCGGACAAATGCGTCTGATTTACGCGAATGTTAGAGCGCCTTTTTTCAGGGTTTGTCGTTACGGATATCTTGTTATGGATTTCGTTGTAAATGAGTCATCTAAAGATTCTATGCCGCGCTCCGAATACCGGTAAGGCTATCGGGAAAATTGCCAGCTGTATATAAAGTGACCATGCTGGATCTATGTATAGCTAACGAAATGATGGTTAGCCAGCCATTATAACTGAAACACTTACTTAACGTAATATAGAACAGGCTAATGGCTTAATAAAATACCGTTTTCTTGGCTAATAAGACCCCAGAAAAGGGCTTTTTACGCCCTTTATTGCGTCGGTTTACCCAGCGATTGCAAAAAAGCCTTCTCTTGAGGCGTTAACTCCGACGGGCTGCGCTGTCCGATTGCGCTAATTCTGATTTGTTCCTGAGTCTCTCTCTCGGCATTGTCCAGCTGTTTTAGCGTATCTTTGAATTCAGCTAGAGCAATTACTTGATCTTCTGGGGGAATATGACTGGCCGCGCAGTGGCTCAGTACCTGACTTTCGGCTGTGCCATACCAGTGACCAATAATTCGATAGGTTGTCGGTGCCGTGCCTTCCGATTTCATTACCGAGCGAATGTAGCTAAGAAGTTCGGCCAACAGTGCACCTTCAACTGATTGCCCCTCGACAAGCGTAGCTGAAAATTCCACTTCGTTAGCAAATTCGGGAAAATGCAGCAGGGTCGACAGCGCCCAAATAACCGGTGTTTGCGTCTCGTTAGCTTTGCTGCGGTTTGCTTCGCTGGGTGTGGCTGCCGGTTTCGAGTCCGCTGCACTTGGCTCGCTTTGTTTGGTGCCTAAGCCGCTAAGCTTGGCCTGCGCGGTTGTTGCGGCAGAACTTGAGCTTGATGTGTTGGGGGTAGCTTGCGATGGATGCTGTTTTGCCGCTTTTAGTTGCGCTAGTTGCTGAGCAATGAAATCAGCGGTGACCTCTACCCGATCGGCTAACTGGTTGAGCATGCGCTGCTTAAATACACCGTCGGGCAGTTGTTTAAGTAGTGGCAGCGCTTGGCTGACAAAGCGTGCCTTGCCCGCTTCGCTGTCTATCGATATGCCTTGTTCGGCCATATTAAATAATTCTTGCTCTAGCGGTACGGCCTTTTCTACAGCATAAAGAAAAGCAGCCTTGCCTTGCTGTTGAATAAAACTATCGGGGTCTTCGCCGGCGGGTAAGTATAAAAATAATATTTCTCGGCCATCGCGCATGGCCGGCAGCGCTGTTTCTAAAAGGCGTTGCGCAGCTTTTTTACCAGCCTCGTCGCCATCAAAACAGACCACTAGTTTGCCGGTATGACGAAATATTTTTTCTAGGTGAAGAATATTGCTAGCCGTGCCCAGCGTAGCTAATGAGTTGCTCACGCCGTGCTGGAAAAGAGCAAGCACATCCATGTAGCCCTCTACCAAAATTAAATATTCTAATTGAGCGTTATTTTTTCGCGCTTCATATAAGCCGTAAAGTTCTCGTTGCTTATGAAATACATCAGTTTCGGGCGAGTTGAGATATTTAGGATTGTCATCACCTAAAACGCGACCACCAAAAGCAATAATGCGCCCCCGATTGTCACGAATGGGAAAAATAATTCTGTCTCGAAAGCGGTCGTAATACTGGCCGTTTTCTTTTTTGACTAGCATACCGCCGGCTTCAAGCTGTTGGATTTGAAATGTCGAAAATCCTGCTTTTTTCGCAGCATTTATTAGATTATCCCAGCCGGGTGGAGCAAAGCCTAAGGCAAAGTCGCGAGCAATTTCTCCGCTTAGTCCCCTATTTTTAATATAAGAAACTGCAATATCTTTATTGGGATGCTTGCGCAATTGTGTTTGAAAAAAGTGGCTGGCAAAATTCAACACATCGAAAATAGATTGCGATTTTTTTTGCCGCTGCTGTTGCTGGTCGCTAATGGCTTCACGCGGTACTTCAATGCCGACTTGTGCGGCTAGAGCTTCGACAGCAGCAGGGAAATCAACGTTTTCGTAGTCCATTAAAAACCCGACGGCATTACCGCCTGCGCCACAGCCGAAGCAATGGTAAAACTGTTTGTCGGGGTTTACATTAAATGAAGGAGTTTTTTCGTTGTGAAAAGGGCAGCAGGCTTTGTAGCTTCGTCCAGCTTTTTTAAGCGTGACGCGGCGGTCGATAACTTCAACAATATCGACGCGATCAAGCAGATCGTCAATAAAGCTTTGTGGAATTAAACCTGCCATTGCGCTCTGATAGTAGTTGTACGTTTAAAGTATTTTGCGCGTTATGTTCAACGTGATGCGTCCTGTAATGTTTTGGATGCGCGCAATGTTGAGAGGGGCTATTAAGACCCTGTAGGACTTGCGCAGATCGTGGTGATTGCACACGACATTTTTACGCAAGCCGTTTTTTAATATCGCCGCTAACCTGGCCAATGTTGGCGCGACCTTGTAGTTGCGGTTTAAGTAAGCCCATCACTTTGCCCATATCTTGCATGCCTTGTGCGCCACTCTGCGCTATGGCGTCATCAATTAGCTGGCT
>Ga0115560_1000763_pt1 | contig 24413 bp, 25 predicted proteins | sample COGITO_mtgs_1105_5_FD_87278 | JGI IMG/M metagenome (GOLD analysis project Ga0115560, IMG submission 87278) | Pelagic marine microbial communities from North Sea - COGITO_mtgs_110509 | ecosystem: Environmental > Aquatic > Marine > Epipelagic | place: Germany:Helgoland, sampling site Kabeltonne... | reverse complement strand
TGTTCCACCTTTAAAAATATTAAAAGGATGGCTATTAGTAACATTATCTAAATTAAATTGTAATATGCTTCCTGGATAAGCATATATAGTATTATTTGGAGAACCATCAATAAGATATGCTCCGCTAACAGAACTAATATCAAAATAACCTACTTTACTATTAACATGAAAACCACCACTATTAGTAATATTATTTAAAGCAATAGTTTTGTTATTGATGATTAGTCCATCTGTTCTTAACATTGTAGCATTTACACTATTACCACTAATTTCTTTTGATTGCAGTAAACCACTGACATCCACAACACCGCTATCATTTATCACCATTCTTTCGAGACCTGCTGTATAAAACCGCAGCATGTCCTCATCTGTATTCTCTTCTGCAGCAATATATGTATCTTGGTCTTTATCAATAACACCACCGAGACCAGCCCACCCAGCATCACCATAACCTTCAAATTGTTTTGTGTCAGTATTATATCTTAAGCAACCACTGGCATCAGCAGGAGAAGGCCGTGCATTAGTATTACCCATAGGCAATCGTATTGCATTGCTTGAACTTATATCGAGAATAACGGAAGGATTGTTGTTTCTTATGCCGACATTTCCACCTAATGGTTGGAGAGATAAATGTTTTTGTTTGAATAATGCACCGCTGATATCGAAAAGTTCTGTTTGAATTAAAGAAGAACTAATATCGGTAATATTACCAGGCTCACCAAAAAGCTTTAATTCCGATATTTGGCATTGACTAACATCTTGTGTTCCTACAGTGGAACCATTAAATGTTTCAATAATGTAAATTCTAAAAACTTTATACATGTCATTTGAATATTTTAAGTTATCAATAGTAAAATAAACGAATTTGCCATCAGCGCCATATTGCACAGATTCTGTTTTATAATCAATCACTTTCCAAGTATTATTTACAGCAGAAACTTCGTCATCTACACCAATTTTACCAATAATAGTCCACACGCTTGGTAATTTTGCTGCCACTGAACTTTTAAAAGCATAATGTTTTAAAGTGCATCGTTCAGGTAATTTTATTTCAAGATATTTTCCTGTTATACTAACATCTCCACCACTAATCCCAGTGACAGTATCTTCACTCCCAGTGCTTTGCCAAAAAGTATTGTCGTCACCATTGAATAATTTCCAAACAGGATTTGAATCATTAAGAACGTTTTCACTAACGTCGTATATACCAGAACCATAAAACTTGTTTGTAATAGTATTGGTATAACCGGACAAAGGTTGTGGGACTAAATCTATGGATAAATGTCCAAATACTTGATTTTGCGACCGAATGACGCCGGAAACGTCGAGTTGAAATTTTGGAAAAAATGAAAGATTGTTGGAAACATCATCAAAGTTAATACCAAATTTCTTATTGATATATAATCCGTTGCTGTTTCCGGAATTATCTTTACTATTTCCATCCTTCAAATATGAAGAAGCTGTTGCATTTTGTCTGATGCCTCCAATAAATATCTCCGTGGCATCTATTTTCCCTACAATTGACATTCCATCTTGGCCTATAGTGACAATATTTGAATTCGATTTTTGAATGAGGAGGTTGCTTGTAGAATCAAAATTAATTTTCTGCACATTTTTCAATTCATTTATATCGCCAACATTAATATTAATACTATTAAAACTGGCATCATTGGCGCTAATATCACCTCCAAAATTAGCATGTCCAGTTGTATCTATATTTCCGTTAATAACTGCATTACCATAAGTTTTCAAATTATTTATATCGATATTATTGAAACTGGCATCATTGGCGCTAATATCGCTGCCAAAATTAGCATGTCCGCCAAAATTAGCATACCCGATTGTATCCATATTCCCATTAACGACGAAATTGCCATGAGATTTTAGATTATTTATTTCAATATTATTGAAACTTGCATCATTAGCACTAATATCGCTGGTACTATTAAATTTACCACCAATGGTTAAAGAATTTTCAATAGAAATATTTTCAGCAGATAAACCTTTTACATATGCTAATTTAATTTTGCTTGTTTCGTTGCCGAGGTTGTTGAAAACGACGTTGTTAAAACTTGCATCATTAGCGCTTATGTCACCACCGAGTATTAAATTACCACCACTTTTAATATTGAATATGGCCGTTCCGTTTTCAAAATATTTAATTAGGTCACCTTTTTGAGCTGTTCCAGTTCCATTTCCAAGTAGCATACAAAAAGAAACATCTGGTCCAATTGTTAAATTTTGACCAAATACAAGATTATTATTACCGGAAACATCGAGATTAGAACCAAAAATTAAATTATTTTCAAAATTATTACTTTTACTAATAGTTATATTCTCGCCAAAAATAAAATTAAAGGATGAATCATGCGAGGAATTATTATAGATGTTTTTACCAAAATAAAAAGAATTAGATGAACCACTTATATCTTCACCGATTACAACGCTATTATAATAATTAGTGATATCAGTTCCCATGCTTAAAAATGGAACATTAATTTTACTAACATCGATAACAGCTTCCGGTTCATATTTATCAATGGTAAGATTATTTAATAAGTAAATAACACCATTTGCACTTAAATCTATAGACGATGTTTTTGACAGTATAGCTTCACCTGTAACATTACCAATTTCACTTATTAATACGTTTGCATTACTTGCGACGCCATTTTGATGATGTCCAAGAATAGATAAAGCTGGTAAATGTTGTTTTGTCGCAGAATTAAATTTTGGCAAGTAAGTGTCGGTAAGCATTTCGCCATTTCCAATACATAAACCTAAATCTTTAAATGCTAGCAAACCGGTTCCACTTCCCTCATGTCGTATAACCGCAAAACTGGGATCATATTCAGTTGTATTTATTGCAAAAGCTGTATCATTTACTCCAGCAATTGTGCGAATATCAGCACCAGTTCCGGTAATCCATTTCATTCTTTGGTCATAACTGTCATAAAAAAGTGTTCCTGCTTTTTTAATAACATCACCAGATGTTTGTTGTATATCGAAAACTAAATTTTTTGTTAAATGGATATCACCATTAACTTCTAATCCTGTTCCGGTATTCGAAAATTGACTGGTTAATGAATTAATTAAAACTTTTTGACTCGTTCCATCATTCAATAACATTAATGATGTATTTGCATCTTTTTTTGCATTTGTTTCTAAACTTGTTTGTTGAACAGTACCTGTTTTATTGTTATTAATGGTGAAACGAATACCTCTTGTTTCGGCAGAGTTGGTTCCCTCTCTAAAAAAAGATATACCTGTTGCATTTGAACCATCGGCTTTTTCACTTAAAGCAATACTGGCATTATTTGCTATTTCCTCACCTTTAACATTCCCATCGATATCTAAATTATTCACATTGTAATCTCCAAATGATAATCTACTATAAGGTGTTTTTGTGCCAAAACCAACAACACTTGAACCGCCTTCTTTATAAAAATACACACCTTCTTTGTCATTTTTGCTTATAGTTGGGTCAGTGCTATAATATTTATTTGTTATATCTTTAGTGGAATCTATTATACTATTTACCCTTTTACCACCTTCTTTTTTCCAGCTCATTTATATAATTTATTATTATATTATAAAAAATATTTAAACTATTCAATAATTATAAATTATTTTTAAATTTTATCCTACAAACAAGTAGTGGGAAATTTAAAAATAATATATAATTATTTTTTTCTTATAACAAAAAATATTTAGAGAAAGTAAAGAATGGGATATTTTATAGAGCTTTCATTTGATATAATTAAGACGCCTAATTTTATTTCTTTGAAAGAAAGTATACTAAAATTGGGAGAAAAGTATAAGAAAGAATTTTCTTATAATAATCATGAGATAATGGGTAAAAATCGTGTTATATATAGAAACCATTATGTGATGTCTTTTTTATTTGATGATGAAGAAAAAAATATAAAAGGTTTTATACGTGAGATAAAAGATTTTAAATATATAAATATTGAATGTATTGGTTATGATAATTGTATATTTAAGTTGATGTATGCTTCAAAAAAATATTTAAATATAATGGAAAAATGCAAGGCAAAAGAGTATTTACAAAAAAAAAGGGAAAATACTCTTTTTAAAAATAATTCTTGTATAATGGAAGAATTTTATAAAAAATGAAATATTATAGTTCAATTAGTATCTTTTGTATTGTTGGGATAAAAACTGAATCACCAGGTATAAGTCCTTCAAAATTATGTAAATTTTTAATATCAACATAAGCTAATTCACTATGTATTTTTTCATTAATTTTAATATTCCCAATCCAATTTCTAACTATAAATAGTTTTAAATTAATAATTTTCCCGCTTTTTTCTATTGTGTTTTTGTGTGTATTGTTTTTAAATTCTTCAACTTCATTAACTTTAATTTTTAATTCCTCTTCTAATTCGCGAGTTAAAGCCTTCTTTGAAGTTTCATTTTTTTCTACTTTTCCACCGGGAAATTCAAATAAATCTGGAAAATTCTTCAATGTTTTAGCTCTCCTTGCTAAAATAATTTTGTTATCTTTAAAAAGAATAGCACCAACAACATTAATCATATTATTATAATTATTATTATAATTATTATTATAATTATTATTATAATTATAATAATTATTATTATATTCAAATTATTTCTTCACACCTTTTCGTGCTTTCCGTGCTTTCCCGGATTTCCCGGATTTCCTACCTTTTCGTGCTTTACCAGATTTCCCAGATTTCCCAGATTTCCCAGATTTCCCAGATTTCCCAGATTTCGATGCTTTACCGGCTTTTTTCTTTTCAGTAACTTTTCTTTTTTTCCCAACATTTCTTTTTTTTCTTGTTAAAAATGCCTTCAATCTATCTTCAAGGGAAGATTTTTTTTTTTTTCTAGTTTTTAAATGTTGAATAACACTATTCATATTATTATCATTAAATAATATTTTTTCTTGAAGATTATTATCTCTCAATCTTATTTCGCCTTGACCCGGGTTATTGTTTTCTTTATAATAATTCATAGACGACTGTTTTATATCTTTCTTCCCATTTAAATTTGAAATATTTGTGCTTGATTCTTGATAACTTGAAAATTTTTGCATTGTCTAATATAAATTTATATAAAAAAATATGTATTTTTTTATATAAATTTATATTAATGAAACCAAAGTATATTCCAATAAAAAGATTACCAAAGATAGTTATTAAAAAATTAAAAAATATTGAGATTAAATTAACTAAAAAAAAAGTAAGTTTAGAAAAAATTTTAAAGATGTAATATAATGACCTTGAAACATAAAAAAAGTAAACATAAAAAAAGTAAACATAAAAAAAGTAAACATAAAACATTAAAAAATAAAATTGATTATTATTTGTCAAAATATGATTTAAGCATAAAAATAACAAATAATAAAATGACTAACACAAAAATTATTGACATGCTTGAATCAATGCAGAAACTTATGAGCAGTGAAAAAAATCCAAGAGCTAGGGTTTATTCAAAAGCTAAAGAATCTGTCATGATGCATGATAAAACAATCAAAAATACAAGTGATTTAAAAACTATCATTGGAAAACCAGGAATCACAAAAGGTAGTAGTATTACAAAGACAATCATTGAATTCTTAAAAACTGGCAAAGTTGAATTGCTTGAAAAAGCAAAAAATGACCCAAAACAATTATTTATGAATATTTATGGTGTTGGACCAAAGATTGCAGCAAAATTGGTTAAAGAACATAAAATGACAACGATTAAACAATTACGTGAAAATCAAGAGGAGTTATTAAATGATGTTCAAAAGAAGGGATTGAAATATTATGAAGATATTTTGGAAAGAATCCCGAGAAAAGAAATAAACAATTATGAAAAAGTTCTTCAAAAGTATTTTAAAGATGTTAAAAAAGAAATGAAAAATAAAGAAGCAGTATTGCAAATTGTAGGCAGTTGGCGTCGAGGCGCAAAAGATTCTGGTGATATCGATATCATTATCTGTGACCCATCTAATGACAATTCAATTTTCAAAAATTATATTGACAAGTTAATTGAAAAAAATATTATGATTGAAGTGCTGTCGCGTGGTAATGTTAAAACTTTAGGTATTTCAAAAATGACAAGTAAAAGTTTATCTCGAAGAATTGACTTCATGTTTACACCAAAATCTGAATTCGCATTTGCTATTTTATATTTCACGGGAAGCAAAATTTTCAATACTCTCATGAGAGCTAGAGCAGTTGAAATGGGATATACAATGAATGAGCATGGTATTTACCATTTTAAAAATAAGAAAAAAGGGCAAGGATTAGATAAAGAATTTCCAACGGAAGAATCAATTTTCGAATTTCTTGGAATTGAATGGCGCGGGCCAACGGAAAGAATTGATGGAAATTCTTTTAAATTGGTATCATCTGGTGGCAACCCCAAAACGCCAAAAACTGCAAAAAAGCCAAAAACTGCAAAAAAGCCAAAAACTGCAAAAAAAACCGCTAAAAAAACCGCACTAAAAAAAGAGCACCAAATGCTAGCAAATATTGAAGAATTCAAAAATAAAGGAGAAACATTTTTGAAAACATTAAAAGAGAAAGATGTTGAAGAAATGGTTAACTTATTAGATAATTATTATTATGGAAAAAATAAACCATTGGTAACTGATGAAGAATACGATGTTTTGCGAGAATGGGCAGAAGAAACGTTTCCAAACAACAAAAATATTCAACAAGGTCATGAAGGCATTGTGGTTGACAAAAAGAAAGTAAAATTGCCTTATTTCTTGGGTTCGATGGATAAAATCAAACCAGATACAAAAGTTTTAAAAAATTGGATTAATAAATTTAAAGGACCTTATGTTATTTCTGCAAAGTTAGATGGGATGAGTGCATTATATTGCAATGATAATGGTGAATTAAAATTATATACAAGAGGTAAAGGTAATGAAGGATTTGATATTTCTCATCTCATTCCTTTTGTAAAATTACCAGAAATTACAGACTCCGCCGTTCGCGGTGAATTAATCATTACAAAGAGTAATTTTGAAAAATATAGTAAAGAATATGCAAATGAACGAAGTTTTGCTGCCGGAATGGTCAATGGTAAAAACTTGGAAAAATCGAAATTAAAAGATTTGGATTTTGTAGCTTATGAAGTTATTAAACCGGAATTAAAACCAAGTATGCAATACAAACTATTGAAAAGTAAAAAATTCATCACTGTTATCAATAAATCATTGAAGAGTATTGACCAGAATGTTCTTTCAGATTATCTCGTTAAATGGCGTGAATCTTATGATTATATTATTGATGGTGTCATTTGTATTGAAAATAACATCTATGAAAGAAAAACAAAAGGTAATCCTGACCATGCTTTTGCATTTAAAAAAGTCATGAATGACCAAGTTGTGGAATCAAAAGTGGTTGATGTTTTGTGGTCAAAAACAAAATATGGTTATGTAAAACCAAAAATTAAAATGCAGCCAGTTAAAATCGGTGGAGTAAAAATTACATATGCTACGGCACATAATGCCAAGTTTATTGTTGATAATAACATTGGAATTGGTAGTGTTATTCAAGTTGTTAGGAGCGGCGACGTTATTCCAAAGGTTTTGAAAGTGGTGAAACCATCGAAATCCCCGAAAATGCCAGATTTTCCAGTGAAATGGAATAAAACGAAGGTTGACTTGATTTTGGAGGATGCCGAAAACGATGAGACAGTTAGGGATAAAACAACGTTATCCTTTTTCAAGACAATTAATGTAGATGGTATGAAAGAAGGGAATGTGACAAAGATTATTGGCGCTGGTTATGATTCAATTGGTAAAATTTTGAAAATGACTGTAGAAGATTTTTTGGAAATTCCGGGATTTAAGGAGAAAATGGCAAAAAAAATTCATGGAAGTATTCAATTGAAAATTAAAGAAACAAGTTTGCCTTTATTGATGGAGGCATCAAATATGTTTGGACGTGGATTAGGAGAAAATAGAATGAAATTAATTATGGAAGCACATCCTGATATATTAACTAGTAAATTATCAAGTTTGGAAAAACGTGAGTTGGTAATGGATGTTGATGGATTTGCTGAAAAAACAGCTATGAAATTTGTTAAAAATATTGGTAAATTTAAAAAATTTATGAAAGAAAATGAGTTAAGTATGGTCTATTTATCAGCTAAAAAAACATTTGATAAATCTCACCCATTATATGAAAAGAAGATTTTGATGAGTGGATTTAGAGATGAAGATTTAAAGGAAAAAATAAGAAAATTTGGAGCACAAGTTGCAAGTAGTGTCAGTTCACATCTTGATATTTTGATTGTAAAAGATAAAAATACAGTAGGAAGTAAAAAAGACAAAGCAGAGAAAATTGGAACAATTCAAATTATGACAAAAGATGAGTTTTTAAAGAAATATTAATATTTATAAGGAAAACAATGTTTTAATTCTTCTTCTATATTTCCAACATCATTAAGTAAAAATTCTTTTAAAAATGTGCTATGTGATACAATGCAAATATTTTTTTCTTTACGTGTTTTTAAAAATTCTTTAAATTTTGTTGACCTATTTTTTAGTTCATGAAGATTTTCATTTTCTTTCCAGTATGTGGATGTTTCAGGTATTAAAGAAAAATCGATATTTTTATAAATTTTTTGCAATTCACTACTATTTTTTCGCTTATTACAATATTCTTCCCCCTGCGGATATTCTAAAATTTCATCAATTGCTATCATTTTTATATCTTTCCCGCGGAAAATATTTTCGGCTGTCTGTATTGTCCTTGTTAATGGTGATACAAAAACAATATCAATGTTTTTTTTCTCATCCCAGGTATTTCCTAATTCTGTTGATTCTTCGTGTCCTTTTTCTACAAGATGAGTATCAGTGTATTTTTTTGAAATATATGCTTCAATGCCTATTTTATCATATAAAATATTATGTAATGCTGTTCCATGACGAATACACCAGATTTTTTGTTTCTCCATATAAAAAAAAATAATAAAAAATGTTTATTATTTTTTTTTATGTAAAACATTTTTTTATCATTTTATATCAATTATCATTTTTAAAAGACAATTTTATATTCTAATTGTTTTTCAATATCTTCGTATAAATATTCCCATATTTTTTTATATATTTTCATATTTTTTAAATCTCTTTTTTCACCACCTAATATATTACTATTTATATCTATAAATGAATCATTCGAAATATTATCTTTTTTTTCAAATAATTCAGATATTAAATTCCTTTGAATTTTATTCGTTAAATTAGACAAATCGCTAATTTTAAAAACATACCATGAGTCATTGTAATAATATATCTCTTTTTTCTGTTTCCATGCGATAAGAATATTTTCTTTTAATAAATATTTTATTATAATGAAATAACCATCGATATAGGAATTATGAATGATATGTTGTAAGCTGTCATTTAGTTTTATATTTTTAAAGAATAATTCATAATTTTTATATACATTATGGTCAACTTCGTTACCCTGTTTATTTAACCATTCGATGATATTTATTTTTTTCTTTTTTTGAAACATCTTATTTTCTAATCTTTTTACCTTTTTTTTTAATTCTTCATTTTCATAAATCAATTGTTTTACCATTTTATAGATTTTATTTTGACTCGGGACAATATCAAATTCATTGTTTTTAGCATTGTCTACTTCCATACATAGTAGCATGTGTTTATTATATGATTTTTGATTAATATAAGATTTTTTGCAATATTTGCAAATTTTTACATTCATTATGTTAATAAAACTTTTAAAAACAAAAACTATTAAAAAACTATTAATTAAAAAACTATTAATTAAAAACTATCAATTTTTATTCAAAAATAATTTTATTATTAGACATTTTTGTCATAATGTATTCATCCATCTCAAAATTTGATACTATGGTATAAATTTTTTTATTTAAAATATGTGGTTCGTTTGGATTATCGCCAATGAAAATCAAATAACTTTCATAATATCTCGTGAAAACTTTTACAGTATATAATTTAGTAATTTCGTTATATACATTTCCCCATATATATTTTGATAAATGAGTTTTAATATCTTCTTGGAATCCACTTGCTTTTATTGAAAGTTTCCATAGTATATAATGAATATTTGATGTGTCGATAATATATTCCCAAATTTCAAGAGGCAATTTTGGAATATTTTTTAAATCTTCAATAAGATGCTGCCATTCAACTATTTTTGCCATTTTACAAGTTGATAATTAAACATCATATAATATCAATTTAATACTTTTTTCAAAAGTATAGTTTTGTTATACTTTTTTCAAAAGTATAGTTTTGTTATACTTTTTTCAAAAGTATATATATATGTCTGTTTGTAATGATTCAAATCCCATCACAAGTTGCAATGGTCAAACCATTAAATCATCCGACTTACGTTTAAATACCAGAAAGTTAAAAATGTCTTCATCCTCACACATTGATGAAAAGAAAGCTTTATCTGTTCTTGGTGCGTCAGGTGAGTATATCTCATTAAATGGACCATGTAGGAGTGATGTAGGTTTAGTAGGAGATATAACACCATCCGTGACAAAATGTTGTTATAAATCGGGTTTTATGGGGCGCATACAGGGAAGAGGCACAGGTGTTGATAAAAAGCATGCCAGTTATGATAGATTTTTGGCAAGAAAAAAAGGATTAAACATTATCCGGCAAAATTGTAAGTAGTTTATTTGCTTGTTTTGTTGTGTTGGTCTTTCATGCATTTATTTATTTGTTTAATGACATCTGTTGTTGATGTTTCAAATAAAAAAGGAAGAAAAGCATGTATTAATGCCTGTGCTGAAGCTATTAATAGAAAAACAAAGAATTTTAATGAAAAAAAGAGATGTTGGAAATAGCCCATGCCATTTTTGTTTGGATGTTTAGTTAAAGAAATGTTCATATACATATACTTTTAAAAAAAGTATAGCAAAAATAATTTTATTAAAAGCATTGTTTTGCTATGCTTTTTTGAAAAAAGTATAGCAAAAATAATTTTATTAAAAGCATTGTTTTGCTATACTTTTTCAAAAGTATAATTATTCTTTGAGATTATGAATATAAAATACTTCGGTTGATTTTTTGGGATTACAGACACAATAATTAGAAATTTTTAATTTTTTGGATATACCAGAAGGATGCATGTCAATATCAGAAGCCAATTTTCTCAAAGAATTGTATATTTTAATTTCTTTATTACCATTAATAAGTAAATAATTGTTTTCTTGTATGAATTGCATTATATTTTTTTGGTTTTTATTAATAATAAAGTCTCTTTTATCTTTCGACATTTCTTCGTCTTTTTCACTATGATAATCTTGTTTAATAATATTATTCATCTTAATATTATTTAAAAAAATATTTTTAAATGATTGTTGTAATATTTATTGGTCTAGCGCGAGATTTGCCAATTCATCTGCTCTTTTATTGAGGTTTCTTTTAACATGTTGAAACGTTATTTTATCAAAATGTTCTCTCGTGACTAAAGATATAATTTCCTCATATAATGGTTTAATATTTTCGCTTTTTACTTTCCAATTTCCTTTAATTTGTTCAATAGCCAATTTTGAATCCCCAAATACATTCACTTTTCTAACATTATGTTCAATACATACTTTTAACCCGGCTAATAACCCACTATATTCCGCAAAGTTATTAGTTTCAATGCCAATCTTTTTCTTATAGTTTATCATTTCATGGTCATCTTCATCATAAATAACACCACCGAAAGATGATGGTCCAGGATTTCCCCTACTTGCTCCGTCGAAATACATTGAATACATAATAATAATAAATATTTTATTATGTTTAAATTTGTTTTATTTAAACAAAAAAAATAATTATATATTATATGTTGTGTAAAACATTTTTTCCACCTGACCATTTATATGATGATGAACAAATCCAACATGGAATAACAAGAATGAAAGAAAGCAAAATTTGCAATATAGTAATGCGTATTTTTAAGATATTTCAATGCTAAAAAAATATAATAAACATAGATTATTATTATAATTTAAATGGAAAATTTATTAATTGGTGGATTAGCAGGAATAACCGCGAGAACCGCAACCTCACCCCTTGAATTACTAAAATTACAAAAACAAAACAATTATCTCAAAAACAATTCTATCAAACATGTCATAAGAAATGAAGGAATTCGCTATTTATGGAAAGGAAATTTCACAAACTGCGTCAGAGTTTTTCCGCAATATTCCATCAATTTTGCATTATTTGAACAAAATAAAGTTATTTTAAATCACATACCAAACAAAGATTTATTAAATTTCACTTCTGGCGCCTTGAGTGGCGTTATTTCTATGTGCGCCATATATCCGTTAGAAACCGCCAGAACACATTTATCTCTCCAAACAAATAAAGCAAAGTATTCTGGATTAGGCGATGTATTAATAAAATTAAAATCGCATGAATTATATGCTGGATTGCGAATGAGTATTTTTGGGTTTGGTCCCTGGAATGCCATAAATTTCATGAGCTATTATAAATACAAAGAAATATTCAAAGAATATGAAGAAAATCAACACATATATAAACTGTTATGTGGTGGGTTTGCTGGGGCCACTGCTATTTCGGTGACATATCCAACTGATTTGATAAGAAAAAGATTGCAAATGCAGAGTTTTTCCACAGAAGTTCCGCGATATTCTGGTATTGTGGATTGTATAAAAAAAATAGCCAAGAAAGAAGGAATTATTGGTTTATATCGCGGATTACCGATAAGTTATATAAAATGCTTTCCTACATTGGCAATACAATTTTGGACATATGATACTATTTGCGAGTATGTAAAACAAAAAACGATACAATAAAATTCTATTGATTTTTAATTTTATCAATATAATTTATGACTGACTTAAATTTTGACTTAAATATCTATAATTATACCGATGAAGAACTTAAAAATTTTTTGTGCATCGAACATAATTATACTATCGATATTCTAAAAAAAAAAATAAATATATTAAAAAAAAATATTTTTTCCTTACATTTAAGTAATGTTGAAAAAAAAGAGTTTGATATATTTTTCAATAAAATAGAAATAAGATTATTGAAATATTTAGAGAAAATAGAAATGAAAAGGCTTCAAGATGAATTGAATAATAAAATAAAAATGTTAAAAATGGAAATAGAAGAAAAAAATGTGGAAAATAAAATGGAAAATAAGGATAAAAAAAAGGAAAATAAGGATAAAAAAAAGGAAAATAAGGATAAAAAAAAGGAAAATAAGTATAAAAAAATAAAGAAAAGTTAAGAAAATAATAAATTAATAATAAATATAAATGACTTTTTATAATATTGATTTTTCTTGTATGCCAATAATAAAAATAAAGTTGGAAGGAAAGATAACTTGTGAAAAATTAGGAGAATTTTTAAATAAATGGGAAGATATTTATAACTTACAAAAAGAGCATACTATAATTTTTGATATTACAAATACACAATCACCAAATATTCAATGTGCAATCCAATTGGCAAAATTTATAAAAAAAATAAAAAAAGAACAGGAACCTTTATTACAAAGGAGTTTTTTAATTCTCAATGAGAATACCTTTTTGCGTTATTTATTTAGAATAATATTTTCTATAACAAAACCAGTAGCACCAGTTTTTGTTTATTGGAAAAAAACAACAGAAACAACCATTAATAATGATACTATTTTAGATGTTTTTCATACAGATACCTTAAAATTTCAATATATTAGTCCATAATTTATAATATTATTCAAATGTAATATGGGTGCAGGCATACTACCAATTGCAGAATACAATGGACATGACTATCTATTATTTTCAAGAGAATATTTAAAAAGGAAAGGAAAAGTAGATTGGAGAGATTTTGGAGGGACACCTGAAAATAATGAAACAATTGAAGAAACTGCTATTCGCGAAGGATGGGAAGAAACCGCCGGATTTTTAGGTTCAAAAAATAAAATAAAAAATTTAATTAAAAATAAACTAGTTAAAAAAATTGTAACAAAAACTTATACAATTTACGTTGTTAGAATAAAGTATGATAAAGAATTACCAAAAAAATTTAGAGAGCATTTCAAAAAAATGTATAATAAAGATAAATCTAAAATATGTAAAAATGGATTTTATGAAAAAGATATGTTAAAATGGATTAGAGTAGATAAATTGCCGAATCACCATGGTTTATTTTTACCATGGTATAAAAAAATTGTTAAGCAAATATATCAAAAAATTAATTATTTAAAACAATAAATAAATTCAAGTATGAAGCAAAAGATAACCATAATAAATAAGGTATCAGTAAATACGCAGCCAATTTATTATATTTTAAAAACTTTTGATATGTTATTGCTGTAAATATAATTACTAAAATAATATCAAACAAAGCATAAAGTGGTTTTTTATAATAAAAAAATAAACTTGTCCATATCAAATTAAAAAATAACTGAATAAAAAAGTATGTTAAACTATTACAATAAGGGAAACATTTTTTATTATTCCATACTAACAACAACGAAATAAACATAAAAAAATATAAAATAGGCCACACAACACCAAATACCCAACTGGGCGGCCCTATACTTGATTTTTTCAAATTTTTATACCACTTATTCATATAAATATCTTGATATTATTTTTTCCCCTTCATAAAATTATCTATTATTTCAAATCTTTTTTCAATATTACCATAACCCGGTTTCCAACCACCACCATCTTCATAACTCCAAGTATTGTTTGTTTTTTGTTTTAAAACAGACATAAGTTTATCCATAAAATCGGTTATTTTAACAGTTAACTCGCTATAATGATGTGCTTTGAAATATTTTTTTCCTTCTTTATCAAAACCTAATTCAAATGCTAATTCTTTTAGTAATTTTTTAAAATCATCCAATGTTATTTTTGGATACATTGGATTTTTAATAAAGAAACTACCCTGATACCATCCATGATTCTTATAGTACCATTGGTCTAATTCACCTCTATTTGCTATACCAACGCAAACTTTATGAGTATTATTGGCAAATTTTCCAAATACACCATTTTTAATTTCTTTATTGTAATATATCTCCGGTTCTTTTTTTAAATCAAGAATTGCTATTGCTTTCATTACCTATTGACTACCTATTGTCTACTTATTGACTACTTATTGACTACTTATTGTCTACTTATTATTTATTATATATTTTTATCAATTTAATAAAATATAGTTATTATTTATATGATTTATAATTATTCTTGTGATATAAAACAAACAGATACATTTGTTTATTTATCTTGTTCTAATTTTAAGAAGAATATAAAATTATTAGAAAAACGTTTTTCTTTTAAGTTTCCAAAAGGACTCGTGGAACATTTTTCTGGAGAGAAAAATAAAATTTCCACATTTCTTATTAATAAAAAAACATTTATTATTGCGAAAGTCAATGAAAAAAAATGTTCAAAGAAAGATTTAGATATGATTCTTAAAAAAATATGCGAAATTATAAAAAGTGAGAAAAAAATAGTAAATGTTAATTTTATACTTGCACCTATAAAAGAGTTCATAAGATATCAAGTTTTAAAGGTTATTCATCACAATTATTTTTTCATAAAATATAAAGATTCGAAAACAACCACAAAAAAAATAACCTTTTGCGTTGTTAATAAATTAAAAAATATTGTTTTAAACAGCATAAAAGAAGGAGAAATTATAAATGATATGCGCGATATGGTGAATGAACCCGGTAATATAATGAATTCCGAATATTTCTTGAAATATGTCAAAACTTTTAAAGAAACAGGACTAAAACTTGAAATTATGAAAAAATCTAAATTAAAAAAAGAAAAAATGAACTTAATATTAGCAGTTAATAGCGGTAGCAAAAATGAACCTTATCTTCTAACTTTAAAATGGTTGCCTTTAAAAAACAAAAAACCGGTTGTCTTACTTGGAAAAGGAGTAACCTTCGATTCTGGTGGTATGAACCTGAAATTCGGTGATTTCACAGATATGAAAACAGACATGACCGGTGCCGCTGCAGTTTTTGCCTTGCTTCGATTCTGCGCTTTAAATAAAATAAAAAAAAATGTAATTGCTCTCATTCCTTTGGTAGAAAATATGATAAATGAAAAAGCACATCGCCCAGGTGATGTCATAAAAAGTCATAGTGGCAAAAATGTTGAAATTACAAATACTGACGCTGAAGGAAGACTTATACTCGCAGATGCTTTATCTTATTCAACAAAATTAAAACCATGTTGTTTAATCGACATCGCAACACTAACAGGCCAAGCCGGTTCAATATTTGATAAATTATCTGTCGTTGTTCTTGGAAATAATAAATCTTTAATAAAAAAATATGAAGACTGTGGTAAAGAAATGAACGAAAAAGTATGGGAATTGCCTTTATGGAGTGAATTTCGTAAAAATTTAGATTCAAATATTGCAGATATACAAAATTCTTCGAAAAGTTCTGCCGGTGTTATAAATGCCGCTATGTTCTTACAAGAATTCGTCCCGCCAAAAGTTGATTGGATGCATGTAGATATTGCTGGTGTCTCCTATAATAAACAAAGTGGTGCCACAGGTTATTCTATTCTTTCTCTATACGAATTATTAACAAAAATGTAAAAACGACTGAAAAAACCGCACTAAAAAAAGAGCACTAAAGTCAGCGTTCATTAAAAATTGATTATAATTCTCTCTAATTTTGGAGAGAATTATAAGATGGAAAAACCATTTATTGGAGTTGTTCATTTTAATAATACAACATTCCAAGAAAATGAAAGTTGGCGAAATAATCATTCCTATGAAGGATGTGTTTATGGCGTTGACAAAAGAACAGAGTCCATTCCGTATGGTGAAAAAATTTATATCATTGAAATGAATAACGAAACTGATGAAATAACAGGAATTGGACAAATTCATAATATTTTAAAGGAAGAGAATAGAAGTAGAATTTATAGTGATGAAAATTATAATAGGATTGTCTATAAAGGAAAAAAAAGAATTTCTAGAAAAGAATTATTAATTAGAAATAAGAAATTAATTGAATATTTGGAGAGAATTTTGTTTAAGGGTTCACGACATTTCAAAAGAGGCGCTGGTGTAGTTAATATACCACATATAAGATTGGCATCTCAATATAAAGAACGTGAAAGAAAGCAAACACAATGTGGTAAATGTGGTGAAATAGGGCATAATAAGCGGTCTTGTAAAAATGAAAATCGCGTTAAAAGGAAACATATGAGCAGTGAAAAAAAAAGATGTAAAATTTGTGGGGATAAATTAAAAGGGCATATTTGTAGAGGAAACAAAGTAGATGAAAAAAAAATAAAAGAAATTATATTGTTTTTGAATGAATTGTTTTGAATTGTTTTTGAGTTAATCCTCAAATTTCATAATTAAAATACATAGTTTTATTTGACTATATGTAATTTTAGAATCAACCATATCTTTAATAGGACGAAGTTTTTCAATACCAACAATGTCAATTGCTTTTTTTATTTCTTCTTCTTTTTCTTCAGTTAAATTGAAATAATCACAATCAATGTCAGCATCATCATTGTTTTCAAAAATATCAAGGACATATTGCTCAATAGTTCTCAACTGAACCTCCATTATTTCGGCTATTTCACCCATCGTTTTACCTTCTTTATATAATTTGAAGACCGTTTTTTTTGGATTCTTATTATGTTTTTTTTTCTTTTTCAACATTTCAGTCATAAATTCAATACCGTAATTTGTGACAAAATCCTCCGATATACCATCTATATCCAATAAATCCTTCATATTTTTCGGTGTTTTATCGCTTACATTTAAAACAACTTTATCATTCATAAACACCTGTGGCAAAATTGTATGTTTATTTGCTATTTTATTTCTAATTTTTTTTAACTTTACTATTTTATTTGCATTTGTAGAAACAAATGTATTCGGCGCACCATCCTCCTCTATTCTGGATATAATTGGAATTATATCATCAATATTTATATTACCTATACCAATCGCAAAGCCGTAGCCAGCTTTATATCTAATAAGCACATCTTTTGCAATTAATACATTTATAATATCGCTAATTCTATTCTTTGAATGGGTTGTCCTCTGTTGAATTAATTTAATAATTTTCCCCATACCAATATAATATCCCTTTTCCTTATGATGATTTAAAATAATATCCGTAATTTGCTTCGATTCTTTCGTTATATCTTTCATTTCTGTTTTATGTGTATTTTTACAATTATCACACATATTACATTTTTCCAGGTTTTCAATGTCTTTTTCTGTAGGAAAATTGCCCGTTTTGAAATAATAGTCAATGATTTTTTGCCTACATATATGCTTTTCTCTTAAAAATCTTCTAAAAATATTCATCATTCTTGTTTTTATTTGAATTTGCTTTGGATTTGTCGATTTTGATATAAGAAACTCCGTCGTCCTAAAATCACCGTCATCATAATAAAGCGTAGCCTTACTATCAATACCATCTCTTCCGGCTCTACCAATTTCTTGATAATAACTTTCTATATCTGAAGGCACACCATAATTAATAACGTGTCTTATGTCATGTTTATCAATACCCATACCAAAAGAAATGGTTGCCACGATTACAATTATTTCACCATTTATAAATTTATTATGACTTTTAATTTTCTCTTCCTTTCTCATTCCACCATGATAACATGCCGATTTAATATTTTTATCAATAAATTTATTATGCAACTTTTCGCATAATTTCCTCGTTTGAACATACACAATCGTTGGCTCTGTAAACTCACACTCACTAAATCGTCGTTTTGGTAATATTTTTATTGACAAATTGGTTCTTCTCGTTCCAAGAAGATATTCACACGGATTTTTTAAACCAAGAAACTCGTATATTTCTTTAACCACACGAGGTGTAGCTGTGGCAGTTACGGCAAGTAGTGGAATGTTTGGTAGTTTTTCTTTAATAACCTTTAACTTTTGATAACTTTCGCGGAAATCATGACTCCATTGGGAAACACAATGAGATTCGTCAATAGCAAATAAACCGATACTATCTTTTAATTTGGCGAAAGCAATAATGCGAGGGACTAAAAATTCAGGTGTTGTATAAATTATTTGGTAATCTGTGTATTGCGAATAAGGCACCGAGGATTCAGAGTTTAAACAAACGGCCTTAATATTTTTAGAGTTTAAATATTGACATTGGTCGTTCATTAAAGATATTAGAGGCGATACAACAATTGTTATCTTGGTTGTAAATGTTGCTGGAAATTGATAAAGAAGTGATTTTCCACCACCAGTTGGAAGAATAGTAAATACATCTTTTTTATTTAATATATCACTAATGATTTCTTTTTGATTATCTCTAAATTTATTAAAACCATAGACCGATTTAAGGTGTTTATCCATTTTTTATAAAAAAAAATATGTATTATTAAATATTTCAATTTAAACTTCTTAAAAAGATTTTTCTTAAAAAGATTTTTCTTAAAAAGTTTTTCTTAAAAAGTTTTTCTTAAAAGATTTTTCATAATATCTTTATTTTCAATATCGTTTTCTTCCATATTCTTCAGTAATCTTTCTCTTTCTCTTGTGCGAACATTTGGTGGAAACCACCTATTCCAATCAATCATTGTATCAAACGTATCCAAGTCGAGCATCCACTGACATTCAAAAGATAAATATTTATTTTGTCTTTCTTTGGAAACTTTTTGAGAATTACCATCGATGATTTCATATTTTTGAAAATAACCTTGGTCATGTTTTAGTGTCATTCTATAGAATGTTGGTAGAATAAAATCCACAACCTGATTATAAAGCTTACTTATTTTATATAATTCTTTATTACAATAAATTAGAATTTCATCCATTCTTACCAGATTTTCATAAATTTTTTTGCAAGCTTTTTTTGCAGAATTTCTTAAATCTTCCATAATCTCTACCGGTAAATTATTCATTTTTTCATAATAATTTGTTGTTTTATCATTTTTTTCATGATATATATCAATTAATGTATGGTAAATGTCGTTGTATGTTTCCAATGTAGTAACATTAAACATTTCATAAATATGCAATATTTTCAACTTTTTTTGATATGTTCTATATTTTCTCATTATTGAACTTTTAAAACCATCCTCTCCTATTTGGTTTCTTATAAACTCAATTCTTTGTTTTAATGTTGTATCTTGGTTGTTTATGGTTCTACGTAAATTATTTAAAACATAATTTTGAAAATGATTAATTTGTTGCCATTTGTTAGACAGGAAGTTTAAAAATATTATTTGGTCTTTTCTGTTTTCAAAAATTGGTAAAGACAAATACCTTACCGAATCACGTTTAATCGATAAATTTTCAAAAGGACCTGATAATTGATATGAATTTATTGCTTGCTTAATGATTTTTGGAAAAATCCTCCATTCAGGTAATCCACCGCACAAAATTTCTCCAACATTTCGCAGACTTTCTTTATTATTTCTCTTCCATTCATAAAAATGTGGATTATGGATTACTCCACTAACTTCTAGACCACTTTTCCAACTAAAGGCAACCTTACATTCGACACACCACATTTGGTCGCATCCACTAATTTTGAAAATGGGTATGGCGCATTTGGGACAACTTTTTGTTTCATCTTTGATTGCTTTGAAGCTTGCAACATTATCGGGATTACAAACATGTTCGTTTGTTTCTCTTTTACCAAAATTTTTGATTTCGTAGCAATCTGCACAAACGCGTGCTTGACAACTATAGCATTTATATTTTGTCGTGAGAAATCCGTTACAATCATTGTTTGGACATCTTTTTTTAAAGACGCGTTTTTCTTTTTTATTTGCAATATTATTTTTTTCATTTTTTAGTTCTCCTATTTCTTTTTTACATTTTTGCCACATTATTTCTATTTTTGCGAGTTCTTCGTTTTTTTTACTAATTTCTTTATCAATTTCTTCAATTTTACAAGCATTATAGACATAACTCATGGTATTTGGAATTTTGCTTTTTTCAATCTCGAAAAGCAATTCTTTTTTATGTTCCCTATATTCTTTTGTCATGAACGTTTTTGTTAAGTTATTACTGCAAAATTCGAAATCCCATGCATGTTTGCATTTTGGGCAACACGGGTCAACTTTTGAAAATAAAATACTTTCTTTAACACAATCTTTACATCCAAGAAAATCGCAAAACCCACAATGAATATTCTTATTGCATTTTTCAAGACAAATTTGACAATTACCAGACGATTCTCCTTGTATTTTTGTTTCTCCTTTTGTTTCTCCTTGCATTGTTTTATGTTTTATTTTTTGTTTTATATAAATTAAAATAATCAATATTTAAAATCAATTTTTATATATTGAATAGATATATGGGTGATGCTACCGATATGGGTGATGCTACCGATTTTGATATAGATAATTATAATATAGAAGAATTAGTGAATATTATTGGATTGGGTTCCGAAATACCTTTAACAAATGAAAAAATCGTGTCAACTATTTCAAAATTTACAGAAAAATTTGAAAAGAAATTTGAAAAGAAAAAACTTGGTGAAAAAGAAAAAACAAATTTTATCGATTTTTTTTACCAAATTCAAGAAAAACTGTTAAATAATAAAAAAGAGGAAACAGTAAGAGATTTATTTGATGATGAAATTGTTACTGAAAGTATTACAAGGAAAGCTATACCTGTAAATAGTAGAGAACCCAGAAAAGCAGTGTTGTATGATAAGGATATTATGGGGGAAACGCAAATAACGGGGATGCAAAATGTCAATCCAGCTCCCTTTGACAATATAACAGCTGATTATAAAAATCCTCTTTTAAGAAATACACAACGCAATACAATCACAATTGATAGCAAATATAGAACTATATCAGAATATGCTACAACTGGAAAGGGTGATATTGGTGGTTGCCCTGACCCCGATACACAATATAAAACCGCAATTGCACAAACTTCTACAAATTTCACAGTAAATCTAGACCCACCTATAAAAAATGTATTAGAAATTACATTTGAAAGCGCGAACATTCCCAATGAGTGGCATGTTTTTTCAAAAGATTATGGTACCGATTATTTTGTTGAAAAAAAAGCGGTTGGTCCCGATTCTTCAGGTAATTACACTTATACCGATATAAGTAATGTTTATATAGAAAATGGTAATTACAATTCAACAAATTTAATTGATAAATTAAATGGTGAAACTGATAGATTAATATTTACATATAGTGAAATATCAAATAAAATTACTGTTACAAATAACATGAGTTATTCTATGGGAATAGACTGGTATTCTTTAAATGTTCCAATGTGTTCTACTACAGGAAACGGTGGGAAAATAGATTATAATTTAGGTTGGTTGCTTGGGTTTCGTAATACTGATTATATTTTGGACCCCAATGATAGTATAACTGGAGAATCGACATTAGATATAACGGGACCTACATATTTGTATATTGCTCTTGACGATTTCAATAATAATAAACCTAATCAAAATTTAGTATCATTTCAAAATAATGTTTCCTCTTTCGCAATGCCGAGTTATTATGTTAGAACAACAATGGGGAAAAATTGCAACCTTACAAATCCAGAATATATAAATCCAAGTAATAGTTGTGGTAAAAAATATGCAAATAAAGATTTGTCTTCTAATTTAACTTCAAAACAAAGATATACGATAGACCAAATTAAATTAGCGATGAGTGGGCAAAGAACTGAAAGATATTCCAGCCCTAATAGTGCTGATATTTTGACAAAAATAAATGTTCAACTAGGAAAAAGTCATACACAGGTAAAGGAAGTTAATTTAGAATATAAAAAAAGGTTTTATTTTGGTCCAGTAAATTTAAGAAAACTGCATGTTCGATTACTAAATGACAAAGGGATGGATATTAATTTAAATAATAATGATTGGGACTTTTCTTTCTATGTTACAACGGTTTACCAACCTTAACTTATAGTGCAACAACTGGATTGATTTGCATAAGAACAAGTATCTCTATTTTTTAAGACTAATTTATTTTTTATTCCACCAGAAATACCTGGATGATTATCTAATTCATAATTTACAATTATATAATCAATCATTTTACATAAGGCTGTTTTAGTATTTACGTTATTTTTTGCCGAAGTTTCAATATATAATATATTTTTCTCTCTAAATTTTTCTTCCATCTCGTCTTTTGATATTATTCTTTTATTTGAATCACATTTATTCCCAATCACTATCATATTTGTTTCGCAATTTCTATGATTATTAAATTCGTTTAACCAATAATCTATTTTTTTCAAAGAAATACTATTCGTTAGGTCAATCACATAAAAAACACCAACAATATTCTTATAATAACTCCTTACTATCGGTGCAAAACATTCTTGCCCCGCCGTATCCCAAAATTGCAGTTTCAACTTTTTACCACCCCTTTTAAAATATAACACATTGAATTCAACACCTATTGTCGGTTGATAATTTAATGGTTTCACCTGGTTGCAAAAACTCGATATCAATGTCGTTTTTCCACCACCAGCATCACCTATTGTTATTATTTTCATTACATAATCCATATATATAATAGTTATATTTTTTCTACATTGTTGTAGGTAAATTAATATTTGGTTTTAGTGTTTAAGAATATATCTTTGACGAGTGTTTCGATATTTATCACTGTTTCGATGATATTTTTAGCGTGTTTGTCCATATCTCTTTTAATTTTGCTGATTTTTCTTTTGATTTCGGAGGATATTTTGGATAATTTGTCGCAAATTTCTTTATCTTGGAAATCAACATGATTTGCACACAGGATAGATTCGATTAAATCAACGGCGCATTTAATTTTGTTGTTATTATTATTAGTGTTGTGGAGGTACATGACCGGTTTGGAATCAATTATATCGAGTTGAAAATCGTCTTTCTTGCTTACACCGGAAGAGTTGGAGATGAGAATGCCGCCAAAAACGTCGGCATTTTCGCGAATATCTTTTTCGAATTTATCGATTTCTTTTTTTGGAACATTTGAACTATAATCTTTATTATCAATAAGGATTTTCTTGTCATTTTTACAAGAAATGATGAAATCGCCTCTACCAGGCTGTGAATGTGTGTCTTCAATTTCATTTTTAGGAAATAACATGGTTAGTGTTTGTTTCATTTTATCTTCGCCTACTTTCCCTTTGAAAAATGAATTATCATTGACTTTTTGAATAGACATTAAAGATTCCTGCATTGTTTCTATTTTTTTGTCATAATTAGCACGTATTTCTTGTATTTCGTTTTTATGTTCTTTCGTTAGTTCGTCCCGCCTTGCCATTTCAGTATTATTGAAGTTCTTTCTTAAAGTATCAATATTATTCTGTGATTCTTTTAGTTGTTTTGTGATATTTTCGATAGTTTCATCCTTGAAATTTAGTTGTCCTTTATAGTTTAAACTAATACTTTCTTCTGTTTGTTTATGTAAATGTGTTTGTTTTACTGAAAATTCTCTCC
>Ga0115560_1000753_pt1 | contig 24601 bp, 20 predicted proteins | sample COGITO_mtgs_1105_5_FD_87278 | JGI IMG/M metagenome (GOLD analysis project Ga0115560, IMG submission 87278) | Pelagic marine microbial communities from North Sea - COGITO_mtgs_110509 | ecosystem: Environmental > Aquatic > Marine > Epipelagic | place: Germany:Helgoland, sampling site Kabeltonne... | reverse complement strand
TCCTTCGGGAACTTCTTTGAATGTTCCAACTTGATTTATTTCATTTAAAAGGGCATCTTCAAATAAGTGTCCATAATTGTTTTTAAGCTCTTGAATCATAGTGGCAAGTTACTACATTTAAGATTTATTTATATCTGCAGAATCCATAAGTAAAAGTTATTTTTAAAATTCATCATTTGTTATAACGCAAGACATTATGAAAGAAAACAAATGGAATGTAGAATCCTTGGAAAGAAGGAAAGAAAATTTAATAAATAGAATTTAGGAAAAAATATTAGTACTTTAAAAAGTATACACAACACCGTGTATAATTTATTGCTAGTACTCCCCTATTTATCAAATCTTTGTTGATTTCCAATTCAATTTGTATTTAATAAATAAGTTACCTAAAAAACGTTAGAAATTATATACAACAAAGTTGTATGCAATATCCAAATCTTAAAAATAAATGAGATCAAAAGAAAAAATTGAACTATCCATTTATGGAAATAATATATTAGAACGTGAGAGAATGTTTGAACTAATTAAATCTGGATTTAATAATATTTAAGAAATTCAAGTTGATTTATAACATATTTATTCGCTATTGCTCTTTTAATTCAGCTATTATTCTCTAAATAGAATGAAAGAGGTATCCTACACCGATTTTGCTTGGGATGATTTACCACTTAATGAGCAAGAGTTTGAAGATTATAAAGGGAAGTACCTAGATATTTAAGAAAAAATAAAAAAAGAAGTGCAAAAATAAAATATTTCCATCTTAGACGATATTGATTTTGAGTTAGAATTAATACATAGAGATCGTATCAATAGAGCGTATATCCTAAAGCTGCTTTAAGACTTTAAGGAGGAAAAAGAGCCTAGTAAATTAGAAGCGCAGAAAAAAGCGTTATGATTTTATTTTAGAAAACAATCCAGATTTATTAAAAAAAACTTCTCTACGTTTTATTGCTTTTATGATTGGAATTACTGCAACACAATTAAGTAGAATAAAAAAAAGCTTAACTAATTGATTTCTCAACATTTGTTGAGTATTTTTAGCATTGACTCTTCATAACTTTACAGCAGAATTAACAAGCACATGCTATGAAGAATTATTTTATTTTTCTTTTTTCACTAATTAGTTTTCAATCAGCTTTTTCTCAAACTGACCAAGACGATAAATTTTATATAGGTGCATCTTTTGGTACATCTTATGCCCTTAGCGATTTTAAAGATACCGATATTACCAATCCAAATGCTGGTTTTGCAGATGATGGTACAAAATTAGATATTTATGGAGGTTTTTTCTTAAACGATAAAGTTACACTTACAGGAACGTTTAGGCGCCAAAGTTTCGCTACGCAAATAGGCGGTCTGATAGATAATTTTAATACAGATAATCCAGGTTCTAATTTTTCTGGTAATACAGAAGATTGGCAAGTTTACTCCGTCCTTATAGGAGCAGCATATAAAATACCTGTTTACAAGAAATTTGTTTTATATCCTCGTATTGGTATTGGTCCAATGGTAGTCAATAATCCGGGTATAACTATCAGCTCAACAGATACAGCTATAACACAAAACTTTAGTAGAAGTTCAGAATCAGGATTTGGTTTTGGTTATGAGTTAGGGATAGGTCTTAAAACAGATTTAGGCAAACACTTTACGCTAATGCCAACCTTTACGTTTAGTGGTGGTTATACCACCATTCGAGATGTAGAAAGCATAACGGATAGCGTTACTGTTACCAGTAATTTTGATGCCAAAATACAATCCTTCAATCTAGGAATGTCTATAGCTTACAGATTTTATTAACTATAAATTAAAAATAAAATGAAAACAATCACATTTACAATTTACATTCTTATAACATCAATTACTTTAAGTGCTCAAGATTCCATATCTGGTGTTTGGGATATGGGTAAAGGAAACACTAAAATTGAAATCAAAAAAAATGAAGACTTTTACAGCGGAACAGTCATTTCTTCTGATAAACTTAAAGCAGGAGCCTTAATGCTTAAAGACATTAAATCTGTTGACGGAGAATGGAAAGGTAAGTTATTTAGTCTCAAGAAAAAGAAATGGTACGATGCTGTTTTAGAAAAAAAAGACGAAAAGCTTTTTGTTACTATTGATGCTGGTTTTATGTCAAAAACCCTTGAGTGGATAAAAGAGTAGTCTTAATAAAAAAGTAGCCCGCTACCAAAACAATTTGATCAAGAAAAGATAAAATCAAGAAAAAAAAATCCATCTAGGAAGTAATTTTTTTTTGTAATAGTCATAGCAGGAGTAGCTTTTTATCTCTTCGGTGGCAATAAGGAGAAATAACCAAATGAATTCATTCTGTCTCTAATAATACATTAGAGGTATACAAACTTATTTATCTAAGTATGCATAAAATTAAAAACCAATTAGCAACATTTCTTTGTTTGTCTATAATTGCATTCTCTTTTGCGCAAAAGCAAACTTACAATGTTGGTGTTTTACTAGACAACAGATCGGAAAAATTAAAACCACTACTGCTACAACTGCAACACCAAATAAAAGCTGTGGTAGGTGAAGATGCTATAATTAATTTTCCAAGTGAAAATATTTTAGTTAACAATTTCAATCTTAAAACAGCAGAGCTACATTATCAAAATTTATTAAACAATAACACCGATATTATTTTAGCTTTTGGCGTAGCGAATAATAAAATCCTGAACAATAGAGCAAGCTATCAAAAACCTACTATCCTATTTGGTGCAGTAAATAAAGATTTTAGCAACATAGACTTCACAAAAAAGACTTCTGGTATAAAAAACTTCACATACCTTATTGAATCTGAATCTTTTTTAGAAGATTTTAAAGTTTTTAAAGAACTAACAGAATTTAAAACCCTAGGAATTGCTATTGAAAGCCATCTAGTTGATTTACTTTCATTAAAAGAAACTTTTGATAAAACATTTAAAAAATTGAAAGTCGATTATAAACTGATTCCATTTAATACATTTATAGATATTACTACTAATCTTGATGATATTGACGCTGTTTACCTTGCTGGAGGAATCTTTTTAAGTAATAACGATATAAAGGAATTGGCTACTATTTGTATAGAAAAACAGCTTCCATCATTTACAAGTTTAGGAATAAACGAAGTAAAAATGGGAATTATGGCTACCACCCAATCCGATGATAATTTAAATCAGTTTTTTAGACGCATTGCATTATCGGTTGAAGGCTATGTAAATGGAACACCTTTAGCAGAAATGCCTGTTTTTATTGAATACGGTTCTCGTTTAACAATAAATCATAGTACTGCACAACAAGTTAATGTACCCATTAAGTATAGCTTAATAAATAACACCAGTTTTGTAGGTGACACAAATACAAATTTAAACAAAAAATCTTATAGTATTCTTGAGGTTATTAATGGTGTTTTAAAGCAAAACCTGTCTTTACAATCTAAAACGAAAGAGTTAGAATTAGCTAAACAAGATGTGAAAATGGCAAAAAGTAATTACTTGCCAAGCCTTACAGCATCTGGTACAGGCACATATATAGACCCTGAATTAGCAAAAGTTAGCAATGGACAAAATCCTGAATTTTCAACTTCTGGAAATATTACTTTACAGCAGACCATTTTTTCTGAAGCTGCAAATGCTAATATTACAATTCAAAATAAATTACAACAAGCCCAGCAAGAAAATTTTAATGCTATAGAATTAGATGCCATTTTCAATGCGAGCAATGTTTATTTTAATGTGTTAATTTTAAAAACAAATGTGCAAATTAGAATGCGCAACCTAGAACTAACAAAGCAAAATTTACAGGTTTCACAGCATAATTTTGAGGCTGGTCAATCTGGTAAATCAGATATGTTACGCTTTCAAAGTCAAATGGCACAAGATACGCAAGCGTTGGTAGAATCTATAAATCAGTTACAACAAGGATTTATACAATTAAATCAACTTTTAAATAATCCGTTAGAAACTAAAATAGCAATTAACGAAGCTTTATTAAATAAAGGAATTTTTAAAGATTATAATTACGATCAACTAATAAAATTGTTAGATAATCCAGCAACAAGAGAACCTTTCATTGCTTTTCTCACGGAAGAAGCAAAAAATAATGCTCCTGAGTTAAAATCTCTACAATACAATTTAGAAGCAGTAGCGCGAAATTTAAAGCTCAATACTGGAGGGCGATTTTTACCAACCGTTGCTTTGCAAGGTCAATACAATAATACCTTTAGTAGAAGTGGCGAAGGCAGCACAGCTCCTACTGGCTTTACAATGTTAGACAATAATTACAATGTTGGGGTAAATGTATCTATACCTATTTTTAACCAAAACAAAACAAACATTAACCGTCAAACCAACAGCATTCAATTGGACCAGTTAAACATCAATAAAGAAAATACAGAATTGGCTATTGATGCTAATGTTAGAACTGGTGTCCTAAATCTTGTCAATCAAATTTCTAACATTGAATTATCACAAGTTTCAGAAAAAGCAGCTAAAGAGGCCTTGGAACTTACTAAAGCATCCTATGCCAATGGCGCTGTAAATATTATTCAGTTAATTGATGCACAAAACAATTATCTAAATACGCAATTAGCAAGTACCAATGCTGCATATAACTTTTTAATTAATAGCCTACAGTTAGAGCGTTTTATAGGATATTATTTCATGTTGAACTCTAAAGAAGACAAGATTAAATTTACCCAACGATTTTTAGAATATTCAATTAATAGAAAATAAGCTAACCAATAATATAGAAATTAATTACAATGAAAATAACAGTAAAATTATTTTGTATAGCAGTCTTATCAGGATTATTATTTTCTTGCTCAGAAGCGAAAAAAGAAACTAAAAAATTTATTCGCCCAGTTAAATATCAAAAAGTTGGCTATTTAGGTGGTGAAAAATTAAGAACCTTCAGCGGAACTGCCCAAATTGATAAAATTATAGGTTTGAGTTTTAGAAGTAGTGGTATCATTACTACTTTCAATATTAAACTTGGTCAAAAAGTAAATAAAAATCAATTAATATCTACACTGGATAATGTACAGGCACGCTTAAATTACGAAAGTGCTATCTCTACTAAAAATAGTGCCGAATCTCAAATGAACACAGCAAAGCTTAATTTAAACAGAGTACGTTCACTTTTTGAAAAAGGCAGCGCCTCCTTAAGTGATTTTGAAGCGGCAAAAAATTCTTATAAAACAGCTCAAGAGAGTTTTGAATCTTCCAAACGAAGTGTTGATATTCAACAAGAAAAAATACGATATGGCTACTTATATGCTCCCGAAAGTGGAGTTATTGCAGCGGTCAACGCAGAGAAAGATGAGAATGTAAACGCTTTTCAAAATATTGCAACATTGAATGCTGGAAGTGATATGGAAATTTTATTAGGAATTCCTGAAAGCGTTATAAATGGTGTAGAAAAAGGAAATACAGTAAATGTATCATTTTCATCTTTACCAGAGCAAACTTTTAAAGGCAAGATTACTGAAGTTTCGCCAGCTATAGATGCCAGTACATCTACTTACCCTGTTAGAATAATGGTTACTAACCCTAGCAATGGTGTAAAAAGTGGGATGTCAGCTAATGTAACTTTCGATTTTGGTACTAATAAAAATAACAATTCAGTTTTGGTAGTACCTGCCAATGCTGTTGGTGAAGATAGTACAGGACGATTTGTGTTTTTAATTGAAGAAGGAAATGAAGTAACAGTAAAAAAACAGCAAGTTGTAATAGGGAGACTAACTGTTCAAGGTTTTAAAATTAAATCCGGTTTATCTGCAGGACAAAAAATTGCCACAGCTGGTTTACAAACACTTTTAGATGGACAGGAAGTAAAACTTCAATAATAAACAATTTATCAAATGAATTTAGCACAGTTTTCTATCAATAAAAACCGTATCACTTTTATGGTATTGATTAGCATTATAGTTTTAGGTATGGCTATGTATTTTGGTTTATCTAGAGATAGTATGCCTCCATTTACGGTTAGAGTAGCTACCGTTGTTTCTCAATTTCCAGGCGCAAGTCCAGAACGTGTAGAACTTCTTGTTACAGATAAAGTTGAAAAAATAGCACAAGAGTTGCCCGAACTTAAAGATGTAAAAAGTACATCTCGTTCTGGTTTATCTGTTGTTAAAATAACCCTAAAAGATGATGTTCCTAAAGAAAAAATGCAGCTAGTTTGGGACCGTTTACGAAGAAAACTAAATACTATTAAAGGTTTACCAGAAGGTGTAAAACCAAATTTAAATAGTGATGGTATTGGGGAAGTATATGGTATTGTGGTAGGACTAACCTCTGACGGTTATAGCTATGCAGAAATGAAAGAATATGTAGATGATATAAAAGATCATTTAATAAAACTACCCAGCGCAGCAAAAGTAGAATTAGGTGGTGAGCAGGAAGAGCGTGTTTTTGTAGAGTTTGATAACGCAAGTCTAAAAGAATATAATTTATCGGCTTCAAAACTTCAAAAAAGTATCTCTTCTACAAATATTTTAAATTCTGGAGGGCAAATTAATGTTGGAGATGAACGTATTATTCTTGAACCAACTGGAAATTTTAGTTCTGTTAATGATATTCGTGATATGTTGATTCCCGTTGGTAACGGCTCGCAGCTAGTAAAGTTAGGAGACATAACCACCGTAACAAAAGGGTATATAGACCCTCCTACTCAAAAGGTTAGAATTAACGGAAAAGAAGCGATATCAATTCATATAAATCTTAAAGAAAATGCTAATGTAATTGTGTTGGGAGAAGAAGTTGACAAAGTACTTAATGATTGGCAACAACGCTTACCTGTTGGTTTAGAATTAACAAGAGTATCTTCTATAGACAAATATATCGATGTTAAAGTAAACGACTTTATTGTAAACTTAATACAATCTATTGTTATTGTATTAATAGTAATGTTGGTTTTTCTGGGTATTCGTACTGGATTTGTTATTTCAAGTTTAATCCCAATTGTAATGATTACAACCCTTATGGTTATGGGATTAATGAACATAGGTCTAAACCAAGTTACTTTGGCTGCATTAATTATGGCTTTAGGAATGTTGGTAGATAACGCCATTGTTGTGGCAGAAACCATTATGGTGAAAATGGAAGAAGGTATAGAGCGTAAAAAAGCTGCTATTGACGCCTTTTCAGAGTTATGGATGCCTTTGTTAATTTCAACTTTGACAACTTCTGCTGCATTTTTAGCATTTTACTTATCACCAACTACAATGGGCGATATTGTAGGTCCAATTTTTATAGTAATTACCATTACACTATTGTCATCTTGGATTATTGCATTAACGGTAATAACTTTATTTTGCTATATGTTTTTAAAAGTGAAACCTAAAGAAGAAAGAATTCCTAGTTTTATAGATAGAATTATTAATAAACTCAAGGAATATTATAAAGATTTAATTTTGATTGCCTTAACTAATAAATGGAAAGTTATTATTGGTGTTTTTCTAGCATTCTTTGTGTCTTTATTTGGCTTTACTAAAATACCATTCATATTCTTTCCTGATAGTGATAGAAACTTGATAACTATAGATATAAATCTTCCTCAAGGGAATAAAATTGAAAGTACTACAAAGGTGGTAAAGGCAATTGAACAGTATATGCTAGATTCTTTAAAGGTGAAGGATACAAGAACAACAGGTGTTTTAGATTGGTCTTCTTATATAGGAGAAGGACCAGAATCGTATGACCTAGGTTATTCTGCAGATGAAGCTAATTCTAATTACGCACATATTTTGGTAAATACTTCGTCATTTAACCAAAACAACAATATGATTGCCAAAATAGACAATTTCACCTTTAATAATTTCCCAAATGCAGATATTAAAGTTGGTTCTTTAGGAGCAGGTGGTGGAGGAATCCCAATTGAAATAAAAATTTCTGGAAATTCTCCAAATGAATTATCTAAAATTACAGCAGCAGTTAAGTTGCGATTGTCAAAAATTGAGGGTACCAAAAATGTAAAAGATGATTGGGGCCCTAAAAGTAAAAAGTTCTTGATTGAAATTGACCAAAACCGAGCACAAACAGCTGGAGTAACAAGTCAAGATATAGCGACTTCATTACGTACTGTTTTGGATGGATTTAAAACTGGGGAATATCGTGAAGATGATAAATCCATCCCTATTTTAATGCGAAGTGATGTCAATCAGCAACAATCGTTAGCATCATTAGAAACCTTAAATGTGTATTCTCAAGGAACTGGAAGAAGTGTACCATTACTACAAGTGGCTTCAATTATACCGCAATGGCAATATTCTAAAATAAAACGATTAGATTTACGAAGAACAGTCAATATTACTTCCGAGTTACGAGCAGATGGTAACGCTTCAGTAATTACTTCTGAAATTACTCCTTGGTTGATAGAGCAAAAACAAAATTGGCCACAAGATTATAATTATGAGTTTGGTGGAGATGCAAAACAATCAGCCGAAAGTATGGGTTCTGTGATTGGTTATTTACCAGTATCGGCTTTTATTATCATATTGTTACTTATTATTCAATTTAACTCGGTAAGAAAAATGACCATGGTAGTATTAACTATTCCTTTGGGAGTTATAGGTGTTGTAATTGGTTTGTTGGTTTTTGGAGAACCTTTTGGGTTTATGCCGTTTTTAGGCTTAATATCTTTGGCAGGAATTGTAATTAACAATGCCATTGTATTAATTGACAGAATGGAAATTGAACAAAACGATTTAGGACGAACAGAACACGATGCTGTTATTGCGGCTTGCTTACAACGTTTTAGACCTATTCTTTTGGCTACCTTTACAACAGTATTAGGTTTAATTCCTTTGTATATCTCTGGAGGTGAAATGTGGGAAGGTATGGCAATTGGTATAATGGTGGGCTTATTGTTTGGAACGGTAATTACATTGTTATTTATACCATCGTTATATAGTGCTTTATTTAAAGTGGATTATAAGGAATATGAATTTAACGAGAAATTATTGGAAGATTGATGATAAATCAATTATACAAATATAGATTCGAAACCTTTTTAACCTCACAGCTATTTATTCTGTTTGGTTCGTTATTCTTTCCACAAGATTTTTATGAGCATACCCTATTACCTATTCTCTATTTAACAAGTATTGCTGCTGGTATTTTAATGATTTCTAAATGGAAAAAATTAATGTGGCTGTTTGTTGGACTATTTGTAATTACAGCTTTAATTTTTAGTTCTGATGCGATTTTAAAATTTCAGAACACTAAAACGTTATTAATAAGGCTGTCTATTTATTTTATATTCTATTTTTTTGTTACTTGGAATATAATTCAACAAGTATGGCGAGCTAAAAAAGTTACTAAAAATGTAATTATAGGTTTAATAAGTGGTTATGTTTCACTAGGATTTTTGGCATTTTTCTTATTTATGTCTATTGAGTTAATTACCCCTAATTCATTCCAGATTGGTTTGATAAATAGTAATGAAATTCAAGCTAAACCAGACAATATTTTATACTATGCCTACATAACGCTTTTAACAATCGGCTATGGTGAAATTATTCCTACAACAGCAATAGCTCAAAAATCAGCCATTTTAGTTGGTCTAATTGGGCAGTTTTATATGGTAATAATTACTGCTGTTGTAATAGAAAAATATATTAGACATTCGGCAAAATAATAGAAGGTAAATATAGATATTAAAACATTCCATTCACATTCTCACTTCACTCCTATCGTTGCTTCGGGCAAAGAGTACTTACCTGAAGGATATTGAATGAAAAAACTTGATGGTAAGGTAAATACATTTGGCTTCACTAAATACACTATCTCAGAAATTGGTAAATATGAGAGGTATGAATATAGTGTAAGGAAAGAGATCAAGAAAAAATAACTAAAATGTTGTGTTATCTGGTTTTTATGAACTAAATCTCCTACTTAAACTATAATTTGAAATTTTTAAGAAATATTTAGGATCGATTGGTTTTAACAATAATAACACCATTAACGGCTCTTATTCCATAAATTGCTGAATCTGGTCCTTTCAAAACAGTAACAGATTCAATTTCATCAGGCATTATTTGCTAAATTAAGTGCTAACCCACGCCATTAATAATACACAAAAACGTTAGCAAGAATTTAATACAAAAAAAGCAATAGTTTTCCCTTCTATATTAAGAAAAAACTATATATTTATTGTCTACCCCCCAAATTTTATTGGAATACGTTAATAAGGCGGACTGCATTGGTTTTTTAAAAAACTATTGCAGTTTTATTGTTTTAAAAATGGAACAAAAGTTCCTTTTATCCGGAAAATAATACCCGTAAACGAGAATTTTGTGCTTCATATAACCAGTTATGGGCAATTGCTAGCCCGAATCTAAAAATTGAAAAAAGAAAAAACTATGGGATTATTTGACTTTTTAAAAAGAAAAGAACTTGACGAAATTAAACTTCTAAAATCTAGACTTGAAAAATATAAACCAATTTTAAATATAGATTTAGAAACTGAAAATAAAACAAATGAGTTTAATGAATTAACTGAAAATCAAAAAATACAAGCAAAAAAATCTGAAAATGAATTAATTGAATTAAACTCTAAATATTCTAATTCATTAGAAACTTATAAAAAATTAAGAAAGGAAGTAAGTATATACGAATCTAAACTTGATTTAATTGAATTTGGTGTTTATGAATCTATTTATGACTTTGAAAAATCAGAAGATTATAGAACTGAACAAAAAAAAGTTATCGGACTTCAAAAGGAAATGATTACATATGAAACTGCTGCAACTTGTTCAACTAATTGGACAGTTGATGGTAGTGAAGCAAAAGGAAAAGCTTCGACAAAAAGAAATATAAAGTTAGTTTTAAGAGCCTTTAACGGAGAATGTAATTCATTAATAGCTAAAGTTAAATGGAACAATGTCAATCAAATGAAAGAAAGAATTAAAAAATCATTTGAAGCAATTAATAAATTAGGTAAAAGTTCTACAATTTCAATATCAAATGATTATCTCAAATTAAAAGTTAAAGAACTTACTTTAGAACACGAATTTCAATTAAAGAAACAAAATGAAAGAGAAGAGTTAAGAGCTATTAAAGAAGAGATTAGAGAAGAAGAAAAAGCCAAAAGAGAATTTGAAAAAGCTCAACGAGATGCTGAAAAAGAAGAGAAAAATCACCAAACTGCTTTAGAAAAAGCTAGAAAAGAAATTGAAGAACTAACAGGAGAAAAACAAAGGAAATTACAAGAGAATATTGAAAAACTAGAACTTGAACTAAAAGAAGCACAAGAAAGGAAAGAAAGAGCAATTTCTATGGCTCAACAAACAAAAAGAGGACACGTTTATATTATATCAAATATTGGTTCATTTGGAGAAAATATTTATAAAATCGGAATGACTAGAAGATTAGAACCTACAGATAGAGTGAAAGAATTAGGAGACGCTTCCGTTCCTTTTAAGTTTGACATACACGCTATGATTTATTCTGAAGAAGCTCCAACTTTAGAAAAAGAATTACATCGAAAATTTGAAGAGAAAAAAGTAAATATGCTTAATTATAGAAAAGAATTTTTTAATGTAACTCTAGATGAAATTGAAGAAAAAATTACTGAAATTGGAATTGAGGCAGAATTTAGAAAATTTCCAGAAGCAATTGAATATCGAGAAACTTTAGCTCTTTTAGAAAAAATAAAAAATACAGAAAAAACCCAAACAATCGAAGAGAAGATAGAATCAGAGTTTCCAGTAAATTTAACATAATCACAACAGCCCATAACACCGTATATAATTTATTGCTGGCTTTTTGCCTACTTACGATAATCCTTGCTGATTTTCTATTCGGTTTGTAATTTACTAAGTTAGTTACTTAAACACGCAACAAACCATATACAACAACGTTACCACCAATTAAAAAAAAATGCAACTACCAAGAAAACATTTCTTAGAAACAAAAAAACTTTTAAAAAAAGTTCCTACTAAAAAAGTTGCAAAATGGCTATTAGAAGAAGGTTATTTTCCCGAACAATATATTGTCCCACCAACGTTTAAAGTCTCTAAATTTGATTTAAATACTAGACCATTTACTGAAGTAGATACTTCTGGTACTAATCCGAAATTTGATGTTAAAAAAAGTGAGCTAATAAATGTTTCGTTTCCTAAAACACAATTAACAGATCGGACATTTGGAATTATTGAACCTAAAATTTATCACGATATGGTTTGGTTATTAATGAACGAATGGGATTTAATAACAAATCATTTATTTAATTCAAAAAATAAAATTTATTCCTATAGTTTCCCAATTCCTGTTACCAAAAAAAATGAAGGAGAATTAGGGAATTTAAGAGCTGGAAGAATGATTTATGAGTTTTTGGAAATGGCTGAAAATGATTTAGTTGCCGAAGCTTTTAATTATAAATATATTTTAAAAACAGACATAAAAAACTTTTATCCTTCAATTTATACACATAGTATAGCTTGGGCTATTCATACTAAAAAAGTAATTAGGACTAGTGGAAATAGAAATGCGTACGATAAATTTTTAGGGTTAAAACTTGATAAACTAATACAGTATGCTAATGATGGTTGCACAAATGGAATTCCAATTGGTCCCGCAATTTCAGATTTAATAGCAGAAATAATTTTGTCTGCTGTGGACACAGAAAGTTCCAAAGAAATAGATAAACTAGGAATTGATTTTTTAGCAATTCGATTTAAAGATGATTATAGAATTCTGTGTCAAACAAAAGAAGATGCTAACAACATAATTAGAATACTTCAAAAGCAACTAAAGAATTTTAATTTAGCATTAAATGACGACAAGTCTGAAGTAAATGAATTGCCTGAAGGCTTATTTAGAGAATGGACTGCTGATTATCAACAATTTTCATTAAGATATAAAAATAAAATAAGTTATAATCGATTCGAAAAATCTTTAAGAGGAACTTTAAAAGTAGACAAACAACACAGAGGAACTGGAGTGGTTGACAGATTTTTAAGTGAACTTTCATCCAATTCATTCAAACTAAAGCTAGAATTCAATGAAAAGAATTTAATGAAGGCAATTAGTCTGTTACTTTTATTAAAAGAACGTAGATATAAATCATTCCCTCAAATTCTTGCAATAATTGAAAAAATAATCATAAAACACTCTTCAAATAAGTCAGTAATGACAAAAATTGAAAAAGCAATTGAAAATTTGTTTAATGAGAAAATGAAAAATATTGAGGACAACCAATATGACTTAATTTGGTTAATTTATTTCATTAAATCTAATGACCTTTTTTCAATTACATTTCCTAGAAAAATAAAATCACCACTAATCAAAAGTTTGAAAGCTAATCGAAGTGAATTTTTTAAACCTTTACCAAGTGGAATAAAAATTTTTGACACAATAAAAAAGAAAGGAAGTAATAAACCTATGCTTGAACATTTAGCGATATTTAAGAAAAAATAACTGGTGGTAACACCGTACAAAATTAATTGCTTGCTTTTTGCTTACTTACGAAAATCCTCGCAGATTTTCTTTGTCAGTTATTGTTTACTAAATTTATGGCTTAAACACAGCAACTAATCTTTTACAAACACGTTAGCACCAATTTAAACAGAACGACATCCTTATGATAAAACAATATAGATTAATAAATATAGGAGAGAAAAAAGACGAAACTCTTAATTCAATGATTCTATGGGTAGAATTGGCACCTATAAAAATTAATGAATTGTTAGACGAGTATACATTTTTTGAATCTGAAAAAGAATCATTTATATTTTTACTTGACCAAAACCAAGTCGATTACTTCTTGAAAAATCCTGAAGAAATAAAAGATGTTAATTTAGATAATTTTGAAATAGGTAATGCTACTCTTCCAGATGGCACCAATTTAAAATTATATAAACATCAGGAATATCTAAAGAAATTTAGGGCAACCAATAATCAAGTTTCACTTTCACCTTATGCACAAAGTAAAATACGAGAAGTTGGACAACTAACTGACGCGGAACTCGAAACCGCAATTGAAATAAATCAAAGCGGAATAGAAACAGCCGAAGAACACATAAAAACAGTAGATGATGAATATAGAATAGCAAGTCTACAAAAAATGATTGATGAAAGAAAAACAGTATTGAGAGCACAAGAAGACGAAAAAGAAAAGCGGAATTCTTAATTGTATATTTGAAATAAAAACTGGTGCTAACACCGTATAAAAATAATTGCGGCTTAGTGCTTAAACGAAGGATAAACAATAAAATAAAGGTCAATTGTAAACCGAAAAGTTCGTGCATAAAATCCGCTACTTTTCATATACAAGACCGTTAGCAAAAATTAACGCCATAAACTGAATGACAGACCAAGAAGCTAAAAATTTTGTTTCAGATATTTTTGAAAAAATAACAAAAGCAAGTACTAAAAATGATTTAATTGAAATTGAAAAAGAAAGCTTTGAATCAAAGTATGTAATGGATACAGAGACCTTTCCAAAAATTGATTTTAATATCTCATCTGATGAAATAGATAATCTAATAGTGAATAATGTAATTGACAAAAATTACAACTTGAATCCTATCCCTGAAAATAGTACTCCCCTAACAAAACTATTGTATTCAATAATCTGGAAAAATGGTGATTTAAAAAAAATAAAACATATTGCCAAAGGAATTCATCGAGATGACCTAAGCATTACGGAGCAAGAAAGCAGTTTTGTTTTTTATCAATTTGGTAAATATTTAACAAAACAAAAGAATCAACCAATCATTGACCAACATGTACTTAGAACTTTTGCCATTTATCAGTTCAATGACCCTGATGAAATATCAAAAATCAGACAACTTGGTATGATAACAAAAAAGGAAAAAAAACTAATAAAAAATTATATAAATTGGCTGAAATCTGATTCTTTAAATGAGCAGTTAAAAAAGGAAAAAGAATATTCCTATTACATTGATAAAATCTTATTTGCAACTGGAAGATTAACAAAAAAAAGTAAAAAATAACTTTTGCTAACAACGTATAAAATTTATTATCAGTACTCCCCTACTTAAAAAACCTTGCGGATTTTCTACTTGGTTTGTATTTGCTAAATCTGCTACTTAAACTGTAATTTGAAATTTTCAAGAAATATTTAGTATCGATTGGTTTTAACAATAATAACACCATTAGCGGCTCTTATTCCATAAATTGCTGAATCTGGTCCTTTCAAAACAGTAACAGATTCAATTTCATCAGGCATTATTTGACTAAATATATCTTTTGGAATTTCTACTCCATTTAATATAAAAAGAGGAGTCATATTGCCATTAATTGAATTGTAACCTCTTATTCTAATAATATTATCTGAAGATATATTTACTCCAGAAACTTTATCCCTTATGTAGTCATAAATAGTATTAAATTGACTAGATATTATTTTATTTGAAGCATTGCTGAATAAATTGACATCATTTCCTTTTTTTATTATGATCGATATGTTACTTTGTCCATTATATTTTATTGTAGATATTCCTATATTAGGATGAAAAGCACTAATTTTTTTTGGTATTGTTTTTAACTTCGTTTTAAAAATACCTTTATCATTTGTCCATCTTTTTTGCTTTACATCATCAAAAAGAATTATGGCTCCAGCAACCGCTTTTCTGCTAACATCTTTAACCTTAATTAGGATTTTTTGTTCTTGAGAGTTCACGTTAATATTAAAAAATAATACTCCTATTATTGTTATTATATATTTTTTCATAATTATAATGTGTTTTTAACTAAAATAATAAATTTAATTATTAACTAGATATTTCTCTTGTATTGTCCTCTAATTTTAAACAAAGCTTCCGTAATTTGTTGGAAGGAACAGACTTTGTTAGTTTCAATGCAGTCTTCACAAAAAATTAAAGTACTTAAATTAAAAAATAGTATTCCAAACAGGAAAAATATAAGTAAAATAGTTGAATTCTTAGTAAATAAATGATTAAAAATTACATAAAAGAAAATTATTTAAGTAATTCTTAAATAATTTTCAAATGTAACAAGCCATTTTTTAGCTTTTACTTTATTCTTCTAAAGCGCTAAAAACATTAAATTTTTACTTTGCAATACTCTAAATTATAGTACATTTTATAACAATTAACGGAATATTGCATTTGGGCACTATTTGCCAAAACAAGCCATGCTGTGCAGAAGAAACTTCTGAGCATAAATTTTAAAAGAAACTTTAATATGCCTTAACGTCAACTGGCTCATATACTAAGACGGGCTATCAGATCTTTTCTTAACGCTCTGTACTGCTTTTAACCAAAGCAAAAGAAAATAAAGTAACACATTATAATACAGATCAATTCATTAAAAAAGCAGTTAATGAAACTACTGATTGAAAAGAATTAAAGAACTACCTAAACTACATTTTCTAATTTTAAAAAAATCCTTGTAGAATTTCTATTCGAATACATGTAAACCCTACATTAAAAAACTTTAGTATAGTTTATGTATTGTAAAATCAATAGGTAAAAATATTTTAATTAGTTAACTTTACACATTTATTAGTTCACTTTAGAACGGATATACATCTACTAATACATGTCAATTAAACAAGAGATAAATGCAGAAAATAAATATTTTGAATAACAATAAAATGAGGTATTTATCCTTGTTTTTTGTAGTTAGTATCTATAATTTAACAGCGCAAACAGTAAGAATAAATGAAGTAGTTTCTTCTAATTCTGTTTATACAGATGAAGATGGAGATAACCCAGACTGGTTAGAAATTCATAATTTTGGAACCCAAGATGTTTCTATAAATGGTTGGTCTTTATCTGATGATGTAGATGGTGATAAAAAATGGACATTTCCTAATATAACACTAAGTCCAGACCAATATATGGTTTTATGGGCTTCATCAAAAGATCGGGCTACTATTAACTATCCAAGAACACTCATCAATCAAGGAGATGAATATAAATACTTAATTCCAACTTCCGAGCCCAATCCTAATTGGAGTGATTTAAGTTTTGATGATTCAAGTTGGTCTCCAGGTTCATCAGGCTTTGGCTTTGCTGATGGAGATGATGCTACCATTATTCCAAATGGCACACAATCGATATATCTTAGAAAAACATTTACAATTAATAACCTCGCTTCTATTTCTACTTTAATTTTAGATATGGATTATGATGACGCCTTTGTTGCCTATATAAATGGAAATGAAGTTGCAAGAGCTAATATTAATGACGAACCACCAGCGTATAACTCAGGAACTATAACAGATCATGAGGCGCTAATATATTCTGGAGGAAGCCCGGAAAGGTTTATGATTACAGATTTCAATTCAATTTTAAAAGAAGGTGAAAATATTTTAACCATTCAAGCACACAATATCAGTGCAAACTCCTCCGATTTTACAATAATACCTTTTTTATCGGCAATTTTTTCAAGTCAAAATACTACTGGTATTGAACCACCTGCCATTTTAAGCCTAACGCCGAATAATTTCCATACAAATTTTAAAATATCATCAGGTTCAGAAACAATACGTTTACATAATGCTTCTGGCGGTCTTATTCATGAAATAATTGCAGAGAACCTTCCAGAAAATACATCAATTGGAGTATCTATAACTTCTGAAGATATTGTAAGTTATGCAGAGACTACTCCCGGTTATAAAAATTCTAATCAAGAATATGTAGGAAGTGTTCAAAGTGAAGTTGTTTTTTCTAACCAAGGTGGCCTTATTAATGCACCCATAAGTTTAAGTTTATCTGGAAATGCTTCAGAGGAAGTAATACGCTATACAATTGGTGAAAATAATCCTACAGAAACTTCTCCAATATATACAAATCCTATTGAAATTAATGAAAACACAACTGTGCGCGCACAAATATTTTTAGAGAATTATTTACCATCTTCGATATCTATTAAATCCTATATTTTAAATAATAGCTCATTTACAAGTAGTAACTTACCCATCATTATTATCAATACAGAAAATGGTGCAGAAATTCCTGACGAGCCAAAAATACTTGGTACTATGAAAATAATTCAAAGACCTGATGGTGCTCAAAATTTTCTAACGGATGCTGATAATGATGACTTTTTAAATTATTCAGGTACTATTGGTATTGAAACTAGAGGATCTTCTTCTCAGGCATTGCCTAAAAAACCATACGGTATTGATACTTTAGAAGATAATGGTATAGAAGATAAAGGCGTAAAATTATTAGGGATGCCTAAAGAAGATGATTGGATTTTAAATTCATTTGCCTTTGATGATAGTATGATGCGAGACTATATTAGTTACGAAATGTCAAGGGAAATGGGGCAATATGCTGCCAATTTAAAGTATTGTGAAGTGGTGCTTAATGGCGATTATATCGGTTTATATGCACTCTCTGAAAAAATAAAACGTGATGGAGATCGTGTAAATATTGCAAAATTATCGGATGATGAAAATTCATTGCCAGAGGTTTCAGGTGGTTATCTAATGCAGACAGATAGAGTTTCTGATGAAGATCCTGAGGCCTGGTACAACAACGGCGCCGGGTATATTCACGAAAAACCAAACTCAGATGATATTACTTCACAACAATCTTCATATATAGAGTCGGTTTTTAGAAGTTTAGATAATAATGCTACTAGTTCTAATATAACAAGTGGTTATCCTTCTATTATAGATATCCCATCTTTTATAGATTATATCTTAATGGCAGAAATTTCCTCAAATGTAGATGCCTATGCCCTTAGTACGTATTATCACAAAGACAGAGGTGGAAAGTTAAGAGCAGGGCCTGTTTGGGATTACAATTTAACCTACGGTAATGACCTATTTGTATGGGGTTTTGACCGAAGTTATACTGATGTATGGCAATTTGGATATAGCAATACAGGTTCTTATTTTTGGGGAGACCTTTTTAATAATTCAACTTTTAAATGTTATTTAGCAAAACGGTTTGATGAATTGACTAAAGAGGGACAACCACTTAATTTTAACTACATTTCTAATTTAATTGATAGCACTATTACATTAATTTCTGAAGCTACTGAAAGAGAAAATGAGCGTTGGGAAACAATAGATGATTTTTCTGGAGAAATAGCCAATATGAAAGTTTGGATTCAAGAAAGAATTACATGGATGCGAAACAACCTTGGTGCATTTTCTAATTGTAATTCAATAGAAACACCTTCTTTGGTAATTTCTAAGATTAGCTATAATCCATTAGAAACAGACACTTTTCCTGAAAGCAAGGATTTAGAGTTTATAGAGATTCAAAATATAGGAACTACAACTGTAAATTTAACTGGTGTGTATTTAAGCAAACTAGGTGTATCCTATCAATTTGAAGAAAATGCAACTATTTCACCTGCACAATCGATTCAGTTAGTTGGAAATACAGACGTTTTTTTCGATAGATATGGACTTGAAGCTTATGGTAGATTTGATAGAGATTTATCAAATAGTAGTCAGAATTTAGTATTAGCAGACGCTTTTGGGAATATCATTGATCAAGTGGAATACACAGATAGCGCGCCTTGGCCAGAAACTGCTGATGGTGATGGTTTTTATTTAGAATTGATAGATGTTAATTCTGACAATGCTTTGGCGAGCAGTTGGAAAGCAAGTTCAGATGCAGTTTTAAATACAACTGTCTTTAATTCTAATGAAATAGATTTTACAGTATATCCAAATCCGACGAAAGAAAAATTGACGATAACCTCTAAACAAATACTAGAAGAAATTATAATTTTTAATCCGCTAGGTCAACAAATAAAAACGTTTCAAGTAAATTTTAAAACAGGACAAATAAATATTAATGATCTTAAAAAAGGAATGTATTTTTTAAGTTTAAAGGGAATAAATGGTGTACAATTTTCTACTAAAATTTTTAAAGAATAAATAATTTTATTTTATATATTTTAATTGACCTGAATTTAAAAAGTATGACAAATACAAAACCCGTATTAAATGTTTTAGGAGGGCTTTTAGATACCTGTTCATGCAACCCTATGACAGGTTATTTACGTGACGGTTTTTGTAACACTACGCCAGATGATTTTGGTACACATGTAGTCTGTGCAGTAGTTACCAAAACATTTTTAGAGTATTCTTTTTCTAAAGGAAATGATTTAATGACTCCAATACCCCATTGGAACTTTCCTGGCTTAAAACCAGGCGATAAATGGTGCTTATGTGTTTCTAGATGGAAACAAGCAGAAAAAGCCAACGCCGCACCACTTGTTGATTTAAAAGCTACGCATGCACTTGCTTTAAAATATGTTTCATTAGAACTTTTAACAAAGTATGCATGCCCTATCTTATAACTTTATAGCTTAGATCATTTTTTATGAGATTCCTCCTACTTCGGAATAACAAACTCTTTTTAATTGTATATTTGCCCCTATAATTAAGAAAAATAAACCATTATCTCTTTATTTCCTATGCCTTTTAAAAAATTACATTCCGATATCAAAGAGAAGCTAGCCTTTTTTGAAATAACTGCACCTACTCCTTTTCAGAGTAAAAGTATTCCTTTCATTAAAAGTGGTGCAAATATCTATTGCACAGCACCAAAAAACAGCGGAAAAACAACTGCTTTGATACTTACTACTTTACAAAAATTGAAATGTGAAGAAGTTGGTGTTGCTCCAAGAGCTATTATTTTAGTAGAAAACAGAGAACGTGCTTTTGAATTAGAAGAAACTATTTTAAAATATACAAGACATACTTCTTTACGTGTATATACCTGTGATGACAAATTTCATATAGAAGTGCTTACTTCTGAAATTTTTGAAGGTGTAGATATTCTTATTGCTACCCCTAAAACAGTGTGTAAGCTGCTTTTATCCGAAGGCCTAAACATGACACAATTAAAGATTTTTAATATAGAAGATGCAGAATTTTTAGCCAAAAGTTCAACGTATACAGATCTTATGGCAATCACACAAAGTATTCACAAATGCCAATATGTGGTATATTCAGAGAAATCGAATACAATGTTAAAACGCTTAGAAACTAATATTATGCAATATTCTAGAACAGTTGCACTTTAATATATTTTAAAGATTATTACTTTGCCTTTTTTAATTTAATAAAGAATTGATGATACCTAAACTACATTATATCTCTCAAGGAAATTCTCCAAAAGAACACATAGAAAATATTCAAAAAGCGTGTTCTGCGGGAGCAGAATTGGTAGAATTACGTTTGCAAAATGTTTCTGAAAAAAAATATCTAAAATTAGCAACTGAAGCTAGAGAAATTACTTCTTATTTTCAAACAAGACTCCTTATAAATAACGATTATAAAATTTCAAAGCAAGTAAAAGCAGACGGTGTGCATATAAGCACAGCAAATGTGTGTCCAATTTCAGCTAGAAAACATTTGTATACTTGGCAGATTATAGGCGCAAGCGCCAAGACCCTAAAAGACTGCGAGGTGCTTCTTAAAAAGCAAGTAGATTATATTAGCTTAAGTTCATTCAAAACAAAAGAAAAATCAGATCCTAAAGCTATGGGTTTAGAAGGTTTTTCTGCAATTATTGATGCTTTAAAAAGCAAAACACCAATTCTTGGTGCTGGAGGAATTATTAAAGAAGATGTTGCAAGCATCTTAGAAACAGGTATTTCGGGTATTCGAGTATCTAATGAAATTACGAAAGATTTTGATTTGATAAGAACATTTAATAATTTATTAAGTGCTTCGGCAACCGACGAAAAACGACATACATTTGAATAGTAAATTAACATTACATTTACTCTATTAAAAATAGTTAACTTTTAAAAAAATCTTTTGAATTTACTTCCAATTTTAACACTGTTCTCAAGTTTAGCGTTTATTTATTTTGGTGTACAGTGTTTTTACTCAAAATTTATTATTTCAGAATTTGAAAGATATGGATTACCAAATTTTAGAAAACTTACTGGTTTCCTTCAATTAATGGGTTCAATGGGTTTGATACTTGGCCTATACATAAGTCCCATTCTACTAATACTAGCTTCATCTGGTCTATGTCTACTAATGCTTTCAGGATTTGTAGTAAGAATCAAAATTAAAGATAATTTTATTCAGTCTTCTCCATCATTTATTTTTGCTGCTTTAAATTTATGTATCGCCTTAAAAGCGTTTTACACCTATTTTTAAAGAGAAAAATATATAATTACTAAATTCATTAGTATAAATAATGCTGCTGGAAATGATTTATATAAGGCATCTTTCACTTTAAGGTGCATTAAAACAGAGCCTAATAATAGGGTCGTTAAACCAATACTTCCTATTAAAGTTAAAAACTCAAACTTTATCGATGCTATTAATATGCATGCAAAACTTATTTTTAAAAAACCAACAACATAGCAAAACTGTATAGATAAACCGTAGGCCTCAAATTCTTTAATAATAGATTCCATATTATTGCCTCCCCTCCATTTTGTTGGTTTGTGTGCTAGCAATAACCAAACGTTTAAAATACTTAAACCAACAATAATCTTTAATGCCAAAATAATATATTCAGTTAATTCCATGGGTAGTTTTTTAAAGTGAATTTGTTTTAGCAAATCTATAAAAAAGAATGCAATTCATAATTACAGAATCTCTTAAAAAACTATATTCGCGCAATGTGGATTTATTTAGGACTTTTAGCTGCGCTTTTTTTAGGGTTACATAATTTATGCAAGAAACATGCATTGCAAGGAAATGAGGCTTTTCCAGTATTGTTAGGAACTATTACTTCAGGGTTTATTCTATTATTACCGCTATATATTGGTTCTATTTATTTTCCTGAATTCACAAAAGAAACAAGTTTTTATATTGCTTCAATTACTTTGGAAACCCATGGTTTTATCTTTATAAAATCAATGATAATGGCAGCTTCTTGGGTATTAGCTTACCAGGCTTTAAAACATTTACCAATTACTATTGTTGCTCCTATACGCTCTGCAGGTCCATTTTTTACATTTATAGGTGCTATCTTAATTTACAAAGAGCAACCTACTTCTTTACAATGGATTGGGTTCTTTCTTATTATCTTTTCTGTATTATTATATTCTAAAGTAGGAAAAAAGGAAGGCATTCATTTTAAACGGAATAAATGGGTGTTTGCTATTATTGGCGCTACTTTTTTAGGTGCATCTAGTGGGTTGTACGACAAGTTTTTAATTCAGAATTTGGCTTTAAATCCGCAAACTTTGTTATTTTGGTTTTGTTTTTATACCGTGCTAATTTTGATTATTATATTAGCCATCACCTGGTTTCCGTATGCAGAGAAAAGAAAAGCTTTTAAATTTCGTTGGTCTATAATTGCGGTAGGTATTTTATTACAGACGGCAGATTATTTTTATTTCAAAGCTTTACAAGATCCAGATGCTTTAATAATGTTATTATCTGCAGTAAAAAGAAGTCAGTTAATAATTGCTGTTATTTTTGGAGGAATACTATTCAAGGAAAAAAATAAACGTAAAAAATTAATTCCTTTGGCAGGAATTATAACTGGAGTATTTTTAATTTTATTTTCTTCAGGCTTTTAAGCCTATGGCTTTTCATAAACTTACATCTTCTCTCCTATCTTTATTTTGATATAAGAGTCTTATCTTTACAAATAGATACTCTAATTATAAAACTTGGAACAAATAAAAAAATACATCGATCAAATAGCCACTATATCTGAAGAAGATTGGGACTTTTTCAAATCTAAACTACACCGTCGAACACTGCCGAAAAAAACTATTTTCTTAAAAATTAATCAAATAGAGAATCATATTTCTTTTATTGAATCTGGTGTTGTGCGTTTGTTTATTCCTAAAGAAAACCCTGAAAAAGAAATTACATTTGGTTTTAGTTTTAAAGATCAATTTGTAAGTGCTTATGATTCTTTTCTTACTCAAAAACCGTCATTATATCAATTACAAACACTTACGGAAACAAGTATCTTAAGCATTACGTATAAAGATTTACAAGCAGTTTATAAGACTACTCAAATTGGTGATTTAATTGGAAGGTTAACCGCAGAACGTCTCTTTTTAATTAAATCTAAGCGAGAACAGAATCTACTAAACCTTTCAGCAGAAGAGCGTTACTTGAAATTATTTAAAGAAAGACCAGAACTTTTAAAAGTAATTCCTCTAAAATACATTAGCTCTTATATTGGGGTAACAGCGCAAGCTTTAAGCAGAATAAGAAAACGTTTATAAATGTATTTTTATTGATTTGGGTTCATTGTTTTGTGCTGAATATCAAATTATCTTTGTAAAAAAAGTAAATGATTATAATTATATTTGTTTTGGTACTTTGGTATGGAGGTTTGTTTTTTCAATCTTTCTTTTTACACAGATACGCAGCGCATCAACTTTTTACGATGTCTAAAACGATGGAACGTGTTAGTTTTGTTTTAACTTGGTTTTTTCAAGGTTCTAGTTATTTAAGTGCTTATGGTTACGGTATTATGCACCGCATGCACCATGCATATACAGATACAGAAAAAGATCCGCATTCTCCTTCTCATGACGCAAATTTATTTGCTATGATGTGGAAAACAAAAACAGTGTATCAAGATATTAACGATCAAAAAATTACAGTAGATAAAAAATTCACTAAAAACGTACCACAATGGAAAAGCTTCGACGCCTTTGCAAGTAGTCGTTTTTCTAGAGTTCTTTGGATTAGCTTTTATATTTTA
>Ga0115560_1000747_pt1 | contig 24670 bp, 23 predicted proteins | sample COGITO_mtgs_1105_5_FD_87278 | JGI IMG/M metagenome (GOLD analysis project Ga0115560, IMG submission 87278) | Pelagic marine microbial communities from North Sea - COGITO_mtgs_110509 | ecosystem: Environmental > Aquatic > Marine > Epipelagic | place: Germany:Helgoland, sampling site Kabeltonne... | reverse complement strand
GGCGATTGTGTTGGTCTACTCGTTGGGTTATAAGAAGGCACGTCCGAAGGCGATTGTGTTGGTCTACTCGTTGGGTTATAAGAAGGCACGTCCGAAGGCGATTGTGTTGGTCTACTCGTTGGGGTATAAGAAGGCCCACTTGTGGGCGATTGTGTTGGTATACTCGTTGGGGTATAAGAAGGTCCGCTTGTGGGCGATTGTGTTGGTATACTAGTTGGGATAGAAGAAGGTTCGTTCGAAGGCGATTGTGTTGGTATACTAGTTGGGATAGAAGAAGGTTCGTTCGAAGGTGAATGCGTTGGTCTACTCGTTGGGGTAGAAGAAGGCCCACTTGTGGGCGATTGTGTTGGTCTACTCGTTGGGGTATAAGAAGGTCCGCTTGTGGGCGATTGTGTTGGTATACTAGTTGGGATAGAAGAAGGTTCGTTCGAAGGTGAATGCGTTGGTCTACTCGTTGGGTTATAAGAAGGACCACTTGTGGGCGATTGTGTTGGTATACTCGTTGGGTTATAAGAAGGACCACTTGTGGGCGATTGTGTTGGTATACTCGTTGGGTTATAAGAAGGACCACTTGTGGGCGATTGTGTTGGTATACTCGTTGGATTATAAGAAGGACCACTTGTTGGTGATTGTGTTGGTATACTAGTTGGGGTAGAAGAAGGACCACTTGTGGGCGATTGTGTTGGTATACTCGTTGGGAAATAGGAAGGGGGGTTGGATAACCACATAGTCGGTATCCCAGACGGCGTATATGATGGAATTGTCGTTTTTACAAAAACAGTATTATATGTGGTATTATATGATGAATTAGTTAAATTGAAATTATAATCGTCTGGATATTTAATAAATAGTGGATAAATTAAGATAGAACCTAACACTAATCCAATAAAGCACAATATCACAAACGCCGAAATCCCCGCAACAACTAAACATTTAATACAAAAACTTCTCCTACTACTTTTATTATTGGTTTGTAGTTTAACTACTTCATCTAGTGGATATATTTTATTCATAAATAAATTTACACTTAAATACTAAGTTACGACTAACTCTTAACTGGTTACTTAATTATATTATAAAAATTTGATATTTAATCACGGCTCTTTTATTTACTTAAGAGAAAAACAATAAATATATTTAAAATGGTTGAAATTACTAATGAACAATGTTTGGAAGAGATCCGGGGTCTTACTAATGATTTTGATAGTCGAGTAAACATGGATTCTAATTTTATTGACTCGCTTAAAATTACCCTGGCGCAACCAGGAAATAGTTTTAGGGGGGAAATGGATGCCCCTACAAATGAAATTATTACCAAAAAGGTTATTGGGCGCGGGGGGTATTACTTTCATCTGACTACCAAAAATACAGGAATCTACTTTATTTGGCATAGCCGGGATACTGGAAAGTTCATATTTTGGGGCTCTGAATATAATGTGAAACAAGCCATGGGGGTTATTCGCTATCGTAATAAAATTGTAGCCCAAAGAGAATTGGAGTCAGTCCCTAAATATTAAATAGTTGAATAAAAAATATAATAATAATAATATAATATTTTTTATTTAGGAGGGGTCCTATATCAAACTGGAAATAATCCTAATAAATACAAAATAGAATAATTTATATATTTTCTTTTTATATTATAATGAGTATTTGGGGAACAATTGCGGATCCAAGAGATTCTACGGGAAATACTAAAATAAAATTATATTCTAAATTAGGACAACAAATATTAGTAAAATATGAAAAACACCAAGTATTAATGGATAAACAAGGTAAACAAAATATTATTTGGGATAAAATCTTAAATCCAGTTCCTTCATCAAAAAGAAAAGTTCTTATAACAGGTAAAACAGGACAGGACGTATTAAGTAAATATAGAGTAACTTTTAATAATTTGCAAAAAAAATATAAACAACAAAAATTAGATTCACAAACAGTAAAAAATATTTTATCAATGAAAAAACAACTTAAAAAGAAACACAATAAAAAACCAAAACTATTTAAAAACCCATATTTAGAAAAGAGTAAAAATACGTGTTCTGTTGTAAAATTATTTATTAAAAAAATAAAAAAAAAGGCCCAGGAAGGTAAGTCAAAGAAAGATAGTAAAATAATAATAAACCAGGTATTATTAAGAAATTTAGGTTTTATGGTAAGGGGTAAAATAAGTATTAAAATTCCATTCTTTACACATAAAGGCACAACTGTTAATAAATTATCAGGTTATCTTACATTATTATGTGATGCCTATAAACGCTTAGCTGGTAAAACAATAGCAGGAGAAGATTTTTTTACAAGACCAGATGCTAAAACTGCTAATGATTTGCGAATATTTAACGAAATTAAAAAAACAGTAATTTTATATATTTTTAGTTTTATAAATGGAGGTGGTTTTACTGATAGTATAAATTTTAATGTAGATAGCGATTATGTAGACGATTTTGCTAATATGATGATGCTTGTTCCTGTTGCACCCACATCCTCACTTCAATCTCAATTAGTGATGCCCGAAGTTCCATCGACGCCTTTGGCTATGGCAAAAACTGGAACATTAATGTTACCATGAAATTATATTTTAGGCGATTTGTACAATATCCCGCGATATACTAATAACAAAAGATATAATAAACTTATATTATATTTTTATTTTTACCACTTTATAGATTGAATTTACCACTTTATAGATTACCTAAATAAAAATTTGATTATTCCTTAGACGATATATATCTTAGTAATTTTTCAAAGCAAACAAGCTAAACTATTATGATGACTACTAACAAAGTTCGCTTCATGAAGCCAGATGACTATCCAGACCGCTCGGCGATGTTGGAGACTGGAAGTGAAGATGACAGCGAATCAGGAAGCGACGAATGGCAACGTCAAATCGTTCAAATGAATCCCGACGTGGCTTTCTTGGGCAAAATTACGATTGGAACCCACAAGGTTTACCGGCGGAAATTACTTTCCAAGATTTTCGCACGCGATGGAACCCATATTTTTGGGATGAAAGGCAGCACCGCCGCCCGTTGGGTTATCAAGCAGCACGCCACAAAAAAAACTCCTGACAAGCTCTTTCTGAAATTCCTGAAAAAGAATGTGGGAGAAGCAATCGTGGAGGAAGCGGTGGCGTCTATGACCGTGCAAAAGGAAGGGGTCATTTGTGTGATTCCAAAGGACAAAACATCCGAACCAAAGCGAACGAAATTCGAGCGCTACGACAATATTCGGGGGGCATGGCCGCACGTTCTGGGCTCAACCAAGGTGGAGGGAAAGGAAAGTGCACGGGCGTTCATCAAAGGACAAGATGTGGTGATTTTGAGCACCATATTTGGTGAAAAGATGATGGCCTCGCTCGCGCCAGAGATTGCGATCGAGATGAAACACGACGACGAAACTGGGAAAATCAAGATAGCGATTTCCGCCGAATTGGTAAATACGACACTACCAGACGAAGACGTACAGAATTTGATGTTTTGGTTGCGGTGGAACTCTTGGACAAAGTTCGAGAAAGTGGTTGTTGCAAACACCGATTTTGACAATTTCCCAACTGAATGGGACTCAGTCTATGGAAACTTCTGGCGAGCGGTGAACCAAAAACAGGCGCGATTTGAGGAGATTTACGAGGCGGATGCTGAGCTTGACGCACGACTTGTTGCGGCAATCAGTCATGGAGGTAAGCTTTTGCCGGAGAGCGAGGAGGACGAGACTTAGAGGGATATATTGACGTGGTGGTGGTGGGTTTAAGTGTAGTTTAATAAAAAAAAAATAGTTTTTTTTCTAAACTTGGTTAATTTTATAGCTTATAATAGGTTTTACCAAAAATCCCTGACAATACGGACATGTCCTTAAAAAGGTTGAATGTTTTTTTATTTCTAATAAACACTTTGTGTGAAAAGAATGTTTTAATATATTTTTTTTATTACACGACGTAATATAGTCACCATTACTATAATTATCCAGACAAATACTGCATTTTTCTGGCTTAATAGGTATATTCTTCTTTTTTAAATAATATTTGGGTATACTATAATATTTTCCACTCCTTAGTAACATATATACATAGTTAGCGATATTTTTATAAAGGAGTAAACATAAATTTGATTTTTTTAATATAACTCACAAATATATTAGTTGAGACAGCGAATTTTTGAAATGTCTGGGTTTGGAGCTTTTAACATGTACCCGTGGGACCATGTCCCAGAGCAATATTATGACAGCGATTGCGAGGAAGACAGCGACGATTTCCCTTATCCCATTCCAGCAAATTACTATTGCTATGGTGAGGTCTGGGAGGCTTTGGGTTTGGACGAACTCACCGGAATTGACAAGGATGGTGACCCCATGTGCCCAGAAGGTTTAATGGCTGGTGCTCTGGACGAATTTGACGAGATGGGTGGATTTTAGGTATGTAGATTAAATTAAAAAAATTAGTTTTTTTTTACACTCGAATCCTGTGTTTTATGGAACGATATGGGGGTAATAAAGTGGTTATTTATTTCTATAAAAGGGTAAATAAAAATTTGATATGATTTCTATATGTTCAATAAAGAGCACCTGAGACGTCTTTAAACTCATTCGGACCTGGAAAATGTCTATAAAAGTTTCCAACCTCGACGTCCCCGATCTCGTGCCAACCATCGGCCTCCTCGAGTGGAATAGACCTGAAACGTCTCTAAACTTATTCGGACCTGAAACGTCCTCATCGATGACGTTCTGACGGCTGGTGAAAACTTATTCGGACCTGAAACGTCTTAAACTTATTCGGACCTGAAACGTCTTAAACTACTTATTCGGACCTGAAACGTCTTTAAACTTATTCGGACGACAGAAAGCGTCTTTAAACTTTACAGTGGACGATTGAAACCATATGAGCGACGTGGCGCAGTGGAAGCGTGTCTGGTGAAATGGCCAGGAGGACGGTGGATCGAAACCACCCGTTGTAACTTGTGGGTATAGAGTATCGTAAAGACCTGGAGAATGTCTAAATATAAAAGTCACCAAATTGAGGAGTTGGAGAAGAATAGACTGGTAAATGTTCTCTAAATTGGTGTAACCATTGGAGATCGCTGGTTTGAATCCAGTCACGTCCAGACATAAGAATGTCTATAAAAGTCTTATTTTTTTATACATTGGATTGTTCAGGTGTCTTTAAACTTATTCGGACGAAAGCAGCTGTCTTGAAACTACCTCCACCCATATAGTCTAGTCTGGTTTAGGATGCCCGCCTTTCAAGCGGGTGGCCCGGGTTCAACTCCCGGTATGGGAAGCACGACCTAAAATGTCTTTAAACTTTTTTTTATCACTCTTAATGAGTCAAACTGGGTCATTAAGAATGAAATCTCTATTTATTCGTTCTAACATCTACTACATTTTATTTACAAAAAAAAATTTGATAATATATATAATTCTATAACATTTATTAAAAATGGCCCTGTGCGCTATATGCCACGATGACATGGATGGAAAAAGAACTATCACTACTAAATGTAACCACACATTCTGCACAGATTGTTTACTACGTAATATAGCGAAGGCCGAACATTCTAAAAATAAATGCCCCATATGCAGGCATGAATATTTTGACAAAATAAAATTCCATGAACCAAAAAGGGCACCTAGGCGATATATTGATAACGAACTATACCAAAGAATATCTGCGCTTGCTGACCACGACCAGCGCACGCTCGCAGCGTATCGAGCGCACGGATCCATTCCGCATCGGGAAAATAAATGCTGTGTTTGTTCGAAAATATTTCCTATATTGGGCGCATGTATAGTATTTATAGTATATAATTTATAAAAATTCCGAAATAGGTAGGTAAAATCCCAATTTTTTATTACGAACATAGTTACAATAACTCTTTTCCCTTATTCTTGAAAAATATAGTTTTTCGTTCCTGGCATATTCTAATAAAATATCTAGCATGGTATTAGTCCCTTTCCAATTTCGCCGACATACGATTGACGCACAACAAAGACATATGCCCCTTATATTAAACATTTTTACGTATTTTTCTGATAAACACGGTGAATAACCCTTCCCATCGATGTCCACCCCAGGTACTCTAAATGGATAATTATATAATCTATATATTATAGTATGTTTAAATCTATTAATAGAAAATTTAACGGTTATTACCCTATTATTTTGCAAAGACACAACAGATTCAATCGTCGTATTGTATTTTTCTTTTAAATCTATAAATGTTTTTTTATGATGATTAAATACTCTTTTATCACATGTAAAAGAATTATTAATTATTTCTTTCGAATTAGTCAAATAATGTAATTCTAGTAATATTCTTTGCTCTATTGTCATTGGATTAATATAGAGAAATACCATGTTATATGTATCAAATTTTTTAATTATTTTTTGTAATTTAAATTAAAAATGATTTTAAATAGTTAAAAAAATTTACAGGCCTTGATTTAATAACATCGTTAATTAACCCCCCCCATTCAGAAGGATTTTCGGGATTTGGTGGTGCATCGAAATATTCCCAGTCAAATACGCCACCAATATTTGTAAATTTATTTTTTATTAATTGTAATTCTCCGAGAGCAGCTTTGAAATTATCAGAAGAGAATTGTCCCGAAAGCATACCTAATACAACCTTTTCTGGAGGATATCCATTTTTAACTATAGCATCGAATGTCGTAAAACTGTAAGAACCATAAGCCTGAACATTAAATCTTGTAATAAATTTGCCCTCGGGTGAATTATATAAATCTTTATAAACAAAACCACCCATACCTCCTTGGTCTGTTGATAACGAACAAGCCAAAGGAGCCATCGTTATAACAAAACCATCGCCAAAATCTCTATGAATATCATTAATAAGTTTTTTTACGTCTTCTAATTTAACGTATTCTTCTATATCTAAATCAATTCCAGTTATCCAAATACGGTCTTTAATTGTTTTTACTAACATGGGATAATAAATATTATAGTTATTAAATAAGTCGTTATAAGCCCCTCCGGCCCCTCCCAGCATTACTGTAATTTCTTTATTATATGTTTGTGCTAACGTCTTAGTCTGTTCCCATACTAAATCAAACGTTTTATCTGATGGGTCTAAATCATTAAGATGTATATAAGGTGAACCATCTTTATTGGAACCAAAATGAATAGACGATACTATTATAGTATCTACGTTAAGGGGATTATCTAAAAGTTTATCCAACCCATTAAAGGTTTGGTAATAATAGCAAATTTTATTAGACATTATTTAAATACTAAAAGATTTTAATTATTGATTATGACGACCCTAAAGATAGAAAGGATATTATTTTGTTTACATATATGTAGATTAAAGAGGTTCTGTTAAGATTTCTCTACACATGGGGCATATTTTAGTATTATATCGTTTAAGTAATTTATTACAACTAAAACAACTGTAGTGTTTATTATTGCATATTTTTTTTACATACTTTTCATCAAAACATACCATACATTCCCGTAATGGACATCGGTGAATATTGTTTTTATAATTAATATAAAGTTGTTGTTGTTTTTGTGTAGGTTTAATAATAACTTTTAGTAAAAAGGGTAACCTTTGCTCTGTTGAGGCATTCGTATAGGATGTATGTGACTGATATTTTAAAATAATATCTAAAATAGGTTTACTAGAATGTTTATTTATTTTAACACATTCAAAAGGTGATGAAAATCCATGTTTAGCAGCATACATAGTATATGAATCTATATTACTGGACAATACAGATGTATGTCTTAGTATCTGGGTAACATAGAAATATAGTTGCTTATAGGACACCGCCCCATCCAAATTTAATATGTTAATGTGGATATCCAAATGTTCATAATATATAAATACCGTCACCTGTCGTCTATATATATTGATTGTTTTAGTATATAACCCATCTTGATTATATCTATTCTTTATTTTTTCAAAGTGTGGAATAGAAATAATATTTTGATTACATGTATGTTTATGCAATTTTTTATATTTTTTAAAAAATGATTGTATAGTATTCATTATTAATATAATTGTATTTACTTAATCTGAATTTAAATCAAATTTAATATTATAATATAAATGGAATTAATCGAATCAGAAACTTTAAAATCAAACCGTATCGTTAAATCAAGAAGAGACAAACATTTACCTGTATTTAATGCTGGATTGGGTGCTAATCCATTCCCGCCACATGAATATCTTGTGGAAACATTAAAAAAACATACCCATAATAAAGATTACACATCTCCGTCTGGAATAGACGATTTAAAACAATCACTTATAAAAAAATATTCAACCAAAAATTATATAGCCGAGAATGTTATAGTTGGAAACGGACTAAAAGAACTTTTATATATTTTGCAATTAACTTTAAAGGAAGATTACACGTTATTTATTATTACACCCGCGTGGGTGTCATATTTAGAACAAGCTAAAATACTTAATATGGACTATAATTTAATTAAAACCTTTAGTAGTAGAAATTATAAAGTTACCTCGTTTGATTTAGACGCAGCATTAAGTAGAACTGATAAAAAAAAAGTAATTTTATTTAATAATCCTACTAATCCAACAGGTGCTATTTACTATAAAGAAGAATTAGAAGATTTATCTAAAATATTTAAGAGACATAGGGCTCTGGTTATTAGTGATGAGATTTATATGAAGTCTATATATCCTGATAAAATACATATGACAGATTCACTCAGCAATTATTACCCTAATGTTATAATAGGAAGTTCTTTATCTAAAGAATTTACTACTGGTGGATGGAGATTAGGTTGGTTAATATTTAATAAAGAGTTAAACGATATTTATAATCGGGTTTTTAATTTATGTTCTAGTATTTATAGTTGCTCTTCCCAACCGTTGCAGTTATTGGCGGTGGATGCTTTTAAATACCCAGAAGAATTAAAAAAATATATTAATAACAATAATATTTTCTTCTCGAGATTGGGTAGCTATTGTTATGGTCGCTTTAATGAAATGGATTTAATTACTAGTAAACCATTCGCTGCTTGGTATATATTTTTAGATTTTAGCAATTATAAGAAAAAACTTAATAAAGTTGGCATAAATACTTCTACTGAATTAGTAGAAAAACTTATAGACGAGTTGGGGTTAGTAACAGTTTCCGGTAAAAGTTTTGGATACGATTATTTAACATTACGATATTCCTTTGTGGATATTGTGGACGCGGGAAAAGATATTCCATTTACAGATAAAATCAGTAATATCAAATTAGGCATAGATAAGTTAGAAAAATGGTTAACAAAGTTATAATAATAAGTTTTTAGATACAGGTGCAGTTTTTTTCGCAAAACTTTACAATTTCGTCTCGTGAATAGTAGTTACTTAGATAATCATTTGTATCTTGGCGTTTTTTTTTCATTAATTTAGTTGGATTCCAAATATATTTAATATCTATTTTACCAAATTGTTGGGTGTGATTATTAAAAATTTTAAGTGTACGGTTGTCCTGATAAATACCATATATAATTAATTCATCTGAATGGTTAAAGTTACTTTCTTCATAATCCAAAATTTCTTTATTTGGTGTCCAGATTCTCGAAAGTATTCCCTTAGATAACATTTTGTAATTAATTGTTAAAAAAAAATTTAGTATCAAATTTTTAACTATTAATAAAAAAAGAATTTTAAAGACGTTCTCAGGTCTTGCTTCCCACTGCCAGGCTTGAACTGGCGACTTCCACCTTATAAGAGTGGCACTCTGACCAACTGAGTTAAGCGGGATGGGGACGGTGGTGGGCTTTGATCCCACGACCACTGGTTAAAAGGGACCAGCGCTCTACCAACTGAGCTACACCGTCATTTGAGACTTTTAAAGACATTCTCCAGGTCTTCTTTCCACGCCCGGGCTTGAACCGGGGACCTTTGCTTTATAAGAACAACGCTCTAACCAACTGAGCTACGCAGAATGGGGGCGGTGGAGGGATTCGAACCCCCGACCTTCCAGTTAAAAGCTGGACGCTCTACCAGTTGAGCTACACCGTCATTTGAGACTTTTAAAGACGTTCTAAGGTCTTGCTTCCCACTGCCAGGCTTGAACTGGCGACTTCCACCTTATAAGAGTGGCACTCTGACCAACTGAGTTAAGCGGGATGGGGACGGTGGAGGGATTCGAACCCCCGACCTTCCAGTTAAAAGCTGGACACTCTATCCGCTGAGCTACACCGTCATTTGAGACTTTTTAGACATTCTCCAGGTCTATTCCTCACGTAAGTGCAAGGTTGGTGATTTGACCTAAACCATCACCAAAGGTAGATACCGCATGTGGGGCTTGAACCCACGACCACAGGATTAAAAGTCCTGCGCTCTACCAACTGAGCTAATGCGGTGTGGTGTGTGATGTGGGGTTTGAACCCACGCGTATCGAAATACATCGGGTCTTGAATCCGACCCCTTAGACCACTCGGGCAATCACACGTTTGAGTAGTTTAAAGACATAATCAGGTCTTGCTTCCCACTGCCAGGCTTGAACTGGCGACTTCCACCTTATAAGAGTGACACTCTGACCAACTGAGTTAAGCGGGATGTGAGACTTTTAAAGACATTCTCCAGGTCTTTGGTCCTACGGAGAGTCGAACTCCGTCTTTCAGCAAGACTAACTGCTGATGTGCTACCTGTACACTATAGGACGTGGCTCACCCAGGCGGATTTGAACCGCCGACATCTCGATTAACAGTCGAGCGCTCTAACCAAACTGAGCTATGGGTGAATATAATACTTTTTAAGACATTATCAGGTCTGTAGGTCCTACGGGGAATCGAACCCCGAGCTCCGGTATCAAAAACCGATGTGTTACCATTACACCATAGGACTGGTACCCCCTGAGGGACTTGAACCCTCAACCTTTAGATTAGAAGTCTAACGCGCTATCCAATTGCGCCAAGGGGGATATTCTGCTATACTCCAATCGTGCTCTACGAATGAAGTAATCTGATACATAATTATATATTATAAATCAAATTTTTATTGTTATAATAAAATACTATTGGTTGATATAAATATTACATTCAGATATTGGGGCTTATAAAAATTATTATATTCATGCGGTATTCATGGTTATAAAAATATTTTGTTTATTTTGTTTTCTATACTTATGCTACAATTTAATCTAAAAAAGAAAGAGTAATGGGAATCGGACCCATTTATACTAAATTATTAGTAAATCTCCAAGAACTCTGATACTTTTATAGACATTATCGGGTCTTAATACCACATGAGGGGCTTGAACCCTCGACCACAGGATTAAAAGTCCTGCGCTCTACCAACTGAGCTAATGTGGATAGGTCCTAGGGGGAATTGAACCCCCATATCCGGTATCAAAAACCAGTATGCTAACCATTACATCATAGGACATGGCTCACCCAGGCGGATTTGAACCGCCGACATCTCGATTAACAGTCGAGCGCTCTAACCAAACTGAGCTATGGGTGAATAAACATTTTAAAGACATATTTAGGTCTTCTACCCCCTGAGGGACTTGAACCCTCAACCTTTAGATTAGAAGTCTAACGCGCTATCCAATTGCGCCAAGGGGGAGTTGAGGCTTTTAAAGACGTCCTCAGGTCTGCTGCGTTCTGTGGGATTTGAACCCACGCGTATCGAAATACATCGGGGCTTAAGTCCGACTCCTTAGACCACTCGGACAAGAACGCGTTTGAAACTTTTAAAGACGTTTTCAGGTCTGCTGCGTTCTGTGGGATTTGAACCCACGCGTATCGAAATACATCGGGGCTTAAGTCCGACTCCTTAGACCACTCGGACAAGAACGCGTTTGAGACTTTTAAAGACGTTCTCCAGGTCTGTAGCACTCAGCCGGATTTGAACCGGCGACCATTCGATCTGCAGTCGAACGCTCTACCCCTGAGCTATGAGTGTCTAAAACTTTTAGAGACATTTTTAGGTCTGTTTCCCATGCCGGGACTCGAACCCGGGTCGCCCGCGTGAAAGGCGGGTATCCTGACCACCTAGACTACATGGGTTGGAACTAAATAGCAGTTGATAATTAGGACAATAAGAATATTTTATATATTTGTTTAATCAAATTTTTTTCGTCATAATAAATATCCATTAGATATAAAATAAATTATATAAATAATATGTTTCTTTGTTAAATTATATACTTAAATAATATTTAAGTAATAATAATTATAATTAAATGGGAGATTATTACAATATCTTGGATATAAAGAAAGAGGCATCTGAAAAGGAAATAAAAAAAGCCTATAGAAAGTTAGCAGTAAAATGGCACCCAGATAAAAATAATTCAGAAGGAGCAAGTGAAAAATTCAAAGAAATTAGCGAAGCCTATGGAATATTAAGCGATAAAGAGAAACGTATGAAATATGATAAATTTGGGAAGGCTGGGTTGCAAGGTGGTGGGGGGATGGATTTTAACCCTCAAGATATATTTAAATCATTTTTTGGTAATAATGGTGGTTTCCCTGGAATGGGAATGCCTTTTGGTGGTGGGATGGCGTTTAGAGGTACCCCATTTAGTAATATGATGGGTCGGGGAAATTCTATAAAAAGAAAAGGACCAGTCACAAAGATCAAGACTAATATTACATTTAAAGAGATGTTTAATGGAACTGAGCGAAAATTCAGGATAAATAGAACTATTAAATGTTTAGGATGTAAGGCTACTGGTATTAAACCACATTATAGTACTAATAAGTGCCCTAAATGCAGTGGTAGCGGTGTAAGAATTGAAAGAATAATGATATCGCCGCAAATAGTTACTCAAAGACAAACAAGTTGTGCGAATTGCAAAGGAGAAGGAGTAGTTATACCACCCGAGGCTAAATGCACAATTTGCCAATCGACAAAATATATTAAAAAGATTGAAGCTATAACATTAAATATAAGAAAGGGGATTAAAAATAACGAAGTTATAGTAATTAAAAATATGGGGGAAGAAAATGTTAATTGGCAAGAGCCTGGTAATATAGAAGTTATTATAGAAATTACACCCCCTGAAAATAAAAACGTTAGAAGAATTAATAATGATTTATGTATAACAAAAAAAATTCTATTAAGAGAAGCGCTTACTGGACTCGAGCTTAAATTAGAACATTTAAATGGGGAAAAAATATTAATAAAATATGATGAAATAATTAGACCGAATAAATCATATAGGATTTATAATTTAGGTTTTGAAAATGATGGACAAACGGGAGATCTAATAATAGATTTTAATATTATATTTCCGGAAGAATTAGACGAAAAAAGAAAACTAATTATAGATAAAATTCTACCAAAAAGAAAAAACCAAGGTGATAACACCGGATTTAAACAGTATAATTTAACACCTATTAGTGAAAAATATAACGACATCGATTTCGAAGAGGAAGAATTCAATAATTTACAAGAAAATATGGAATGCGCCCAACAATAAAATGTGCGTTATATATATAAATGTTTTTAAAACTTTTATTTGGATTTTTTATATTTTTTTTCATATTATTACTAATTCCTATTAATAAAAAAGCATGTGGGGAATGTTTTACAGTTAATCATACTGAGAATAATAATAATAAACAACGCATATTTATTTAATAAATCAACCTTTCATCTAATGCCCACTCAGAAAATTCTTCGAAATTAGCCCAACAATCTTGTAACATATTCATATACTTTTTACATGATTTTTTTAAACCCTTACAGGAATATGGTAAATCGTCGTCAGTAAACGAGTAATCTTTAATAAGACCATCTCTGTAGTCACTATCAACTCCCTCGTCGCTATCAACTTCCTCATCGCTATCAACTTCCTCGCCGCTATCACTATCAACTTCCTCGCCGCTATCAACTTCCTCTTCACTATCACTATCAACTTCCTCGCCGCTATCAACTTCCTCGCCACTACTAGCTATATTAGATTGTTCGTTTACAATTACTTCGTTAAAATATCTACTTGTCTTGAGAGCAGGCATATCTCTTAGTTCATACATTTTCTGTATCCGGGTGTAGTAAAAATATCGATTTGATAAAATTTATCAAATTTTTATTTTTTATACCACATTAGCCACATTCTACTTGATAATAATCTTTATACCCCCCTGACGTAATTAAGCCACAAAAATGAGAATCTCTTAATATACAATAACGCTCTCTATATTCTGCAAACTGGCATTTATGAAGTATCTTATCACAAATAGCAGTATCATTCGTACAAGGTCCAAAAAAATACCCATCCATTTTATCTGAATAATTTGGCGAACATACATCAGCACTAGGTATAATATAGGTTGAGCGATTATTTTTTATACAGCTAGTAATTGCATATAATATATAAAGGAAGTTCATTAATTATAAATAATTAACTTCTCTTTATTTAATTTATATTTATCCCACTATGTCTTTTCTGACCTGGTCATTTGTTCATATATAGTCCACCTATGCTAAATATTTAATTAGTTTTTTAACAACCTTATTATGATGTCTTGGGGAACTATATATATATTATTATTTATTGGGTATTCGTTCTAATAATTTTAGACGCTCACTCTCCATCTTAGCCCAATATTTTGTTAAATTCACAGGCTCCCATTTTATACCTGTATCCTGAAGTCTTCTATCTTCCGCAGACGCTGTTATTTGCCCCAGAGCTTCTGATATAGCACTTGTATCAATTGACAGCGCCGCTGCTTTATAAATGGCTTTTGTCTCAGAAATTAATTCAACTAAGGGGTCAGTTCCAATAAAATCAAATTCCTCCTCCAAACTCAACCCGAAATAATCACTTATTAGAGGACTTATATCTGAATTTTTTTTACTTACGATTTTCATTTTGCGCCTTTGTTCCACGCGCATTATATCAGGCAGATATTTTTTATTAAAAGAAATATAATTATAAGCGGATTGGTCTAATATAAGAGGCGAGTTAGAAATAGCAGACTTTATTAATTCATTTGTGCGCATCTCTTGTGGGGCATATGCTAATAATAAACCATTACCACTTTCTTTACCAGTAATAGCAATTGTAATAATTTCTTTATTATTATCGATGTTACTCCCTTCGTTCACTATAAATATTTTAGGGTGGGCATATTGGAGACATATCCCATTTGCTTCTACAGCGCATTTGAGATATTTGTGGTAATCTGTTCGCGTGGGATGTATATATTTAATTCTTTCTGGTTCTATTTTCATAAGATATTTAAAGTATTCTTCATTTACGGGATTTGTTCTATCTAAACAAAGAGCCTTTATTTCGGCTTCTTGTTCTAATACTTTATTTATAATAGAAGAAATACTTGTATCCGCTTGAATATCAGCGGGAGGTATGATAGAACCGTCTGGTATAGGAATTATACTTTTCGCGGCGCCCCCACTTATTAAATCCCTATAGTTTCTCAAAATATTTCGCCCTTCTTTGCTAAATATATTAGATGGTTGTTTAGTTACTGGGTCCTTTATAATATTGTACATATTACTCTATTATATATATTATAAAAAATTCTATAGAATAACATTCTATTATAAAAATTTGATTTATGTAATAATTATTAATATTTAATTAGTTTTTATTAAATTAAATATATGGCGCATTCAAAACTTAGCTACTCTGAAGTGAATTCGGCGCCTTTTAGATTCTTTAAAAAGAATCCAAAGGTATCTTCTACTGGACGCCCTAATACAAAATTTGTGTTTTATGATTTTTCAGGAAGTATGACGGCTCATTCAAAGGAGCAGTTCTTATACTTCTGCAAGCATTATCCCGATGCTTTGATTATGCCTTTTGGATTGAGCTCGTGGCCCGGGTCAAGGTTCCATAAAGCGGACATGAGATGGAGAGAATGGTTGGAATTTAAATCAGGTGAATGGATAAAAGCGCATGAACTGTGGCGTACATGGGATGATAAGAAACGCGTTATTGATAAATGGGGTGACGGGGCGCATCAGGTGTATGAGAGAGATGAAACATTCTTTCCTTGGGGGACCTATACTACCGCGATTGAGAAGGGGTTATCGCTACTACCTAAATCAGGTTCCATGATTGACCTTGTTTTTGTCGGAGATGGAAGTTTTAGTGATGGGAATAAATTTATAAGTATTATGAGCGAAGCAGGAGCATCTGGATTTTTGAAGAAGGTTGAAAATTTCTCATTCTTACTTGCTCACAACGCTTCCCAGGCAACTAGAGATAAACTAACTCCTTTGATTCAGACGACTTTAACGGCAAGCAATTCTAAGATTAACTATATTCCTGACATTCTTCATATGCATCCAGGGCATTTATGCGACGTAATTAAAACGGTGAAGTCCTCTGGTGTAGACGTTCCCGATGGTTGGTTGTTTTTCGATTGTGGTCGAGGTCCACAGATTTTCCACTCCAATCTCACACCAGCATCAATTTCCGAAATCCTAAAAGCGAATGGCGGGCTAGTCTCTGACTATATTGATTATCTCGTTAGAATTTTCAGAGATACTCCTGTGGTATTTACTAGCGAAAATAATATTGCTTCTAAAATATTTCAGGCACTTAAAACTCTGAAACATTATAATTCCGATATGTTTGGCATTCAGCGAAGTCTGTTTGATAGATTTTCGCGCGCAAATACTACACCCCTACATAATAAGGCGTTTAAAATGCTAAGAACTGCGGATACCACCGCTGAGAAATTATTTATGGAGCAGATGGTTTCGGATTTCAGCGGCGAATTTTATCAGATTCTAAATACTGAGGGGGGCAGTCCCTTTTCATCTACTGACCTAGACGATGCTCTCCGCGACATGTCGTTTATGACGTTTATTAAACTTCTCGATAATTCGTTTAGCGAATCAAGTACCGATAGACTGGTTAAGACTTCTTCGGGTGGATTTCCAGTAATTAGGGATTGTGTTGATTGGAACACCAAGGCGATTAAAAGTATGAGAATGATTCCATTTATGTTAGGACAGGAAGGGCGACTTATTAGTGGTAATTTTATAATGGTCGCTGCGATGTATATTCTTACTAGCGAAGAAATTACCGAACCATACATTCGTAGAGTAGCCGAAACATTTATATTTAGCGAGGAAAATAAAAGCAAGCTGAAAAGCCTCATCTATAAAGATGGTGGTAGCGAATTTCAGGATAATATTTACAGTTCTAGTTTTGCAAGAGTAATATATCATTTTTACCAGATTTACTCTGACCGACTGTCAGACCTAGAGATTGATTTTAGTATGATTAAAGATATCTATGTAGCCATATGCAACATTCTTGTTCGTAAAAACTATAAAACAACCATTAAAATCAAGGCGCTTGGTTACAATTTCCGAGTAGGAGATTTTGTCTTAATAGAACCTGTTAGTTGGGAAACTTCTGGGAAACCGTGTCCTTATGTCGAAATGGTTAATTTAGCTGTCATTACCGATCCTAATCCCAAAGAGCGAAATTTTCGAAAAGGAGCTTACCGATTGCGTTTCCTTGAGGGGGACTCTAAAGATTTTACATATGTTACTGCGGAATTTATGTCTAAAATCGCAAATGCTGAAGACGTCACAAAAGAGATTAGGACAGCCATCCGTGCGTTTCAGAGGAATATGTGGCTGAAGTGGCTTCATTATCCGGACCGCAGAGATGACAGCGATGATGGCAAGGAGCTAAATGCCGATGGGTCTATTGTTACGTTTGAGCAGAATCTTCATTGTATTATGCGAATGTTAAATCCCAGACATTCATTAGAGTTAATGGAGCGCGAGGAACTAGAGATGGAGTTGCCGGTGCCAAAAATAATTATCGAGCTTATTACCGGCATACCTCATTTCGTAAAAATTTCTAAGGCTGTTATTGAGTCGGTAAGATTGGGATTAAATGTGGATGTTAATATTAGGGCTATTTGTGATAGTATTCCGCCCTCCGATAAAAGGCTTACTGATGAGTTCCACACATTTAATCATATGATTGACGTTAGCGACTTAGAGACGATTTACGCCGATTTTAGTAGACGCTGTTCTATAAAGTGTGCTGGGCATGAGTGTGCCTGTGGGTGTGAGGCAATTATTCGCCCAGGTGTAGTTTATACTGACCCTGGTTGTGGACATCACTTTCTCCCTAAATGTCTGGATACTTACGAAAAGTCTTGTATTCAGGATCCGATGGATATTGATTTTGGAAAATCGCTCTGTGCGATGGGTTGCCCTAGTTGTATTTCACCGCTAATTCGTTTTAACGACCATACGGTTATTATTACTGCAAATATTGCTGACGAAATTGTAAATGCGAGCGCATCAAATATTGTGGGGCGGTGTATGAGTTGCTGTGATTACTTTGTAAGAGGTCCAAGAGATTGTGCCACAGCTCACACTCTTCCAATCCAGTGCACAGAATGCCTGCCTAAGCGATTTTGGACGTGCCCTGGACGTATGGTAGATGGAAGACCGTGTTCTATAATGACTGAGCATGGTGGGGGATGCCGGATGATGCAGTGTTGCCCTATTAGAAATGGTTGGGATGATCCATGCGATTCAAATTGTAAACATATACTAAAAATAGGTGAAATTGTTATTTCTATTGGTTGCGGACATCGCTATAAAATGGACGACGGTTTAGAGCAGGACGATGGAACAGCCGTGAGTGATGGTTCCGTTTTCTATTAAAATAAAAAATATATTAGATTTGTATAATATTTTTTATTTACATGAAAGACTCGAATTTAACGGAGTATTTCGCAGGAATATTTTTGAAATCAACAAGGGTTCTGTTAAGGTTATATTGAGCTTGTGAGCCCTCGGTTTCGCTGAATTTATTTTCTAATAATTCAGGGTTATTATATAATTTCATCATAGTTTTTTTACCTAATCGTTTAAATACCTTAGGTATATTATCGCTGGGATCACCTAATATTGCCTTTGAAAAGCAATCCAGGTCATTCGTTCCTAAAGACTTATTATTATAGCATTTTAAGTTTGCGGTATAAAGTTTCACATTATCTCGCCCGTCTATAATTTGTAATAAATCATGGTCGCTAGAAATAATATTAATATTTGCCCCCACATCGTCTTTCAAAATTTTATTTGTCGTTAAATATATTAGGTCGTCGGCCTCCATTTCATCCATTTTGAAAAGCTTGGTATCTTCGCCTACTACCAGAGGTAAAATTTCAGAATAGCACTTCTTAAATACAAGCCCTCCCATAAACTTATTTTTAATATAGGTTTCTTTTCTGGTTCCTTTATAATCGCCGTATAAGTTTACTCGCCAAATATTATCTCTGGGACAATCTTTTAATATAAAGGTCTTATCGATTTTAAATTTTTTCTTATATTTTTTTATGTTTTCAATAAACATTTTCTTGAATTTATCCATGAAAATAACATTCTGCGTCCAATCATATCCAGGTTCGTATTCATCTTCTGGGTGGGCGTTTTTATACCACTGCTTTAAAGCGTAAAATCTATAAAAATTATAGTAAGAAAGATCTATTAGGAGATAATTCATTTTATTAATTTATATTATTAAAAATAATTTTATTTCAAATTTATATATTTATAGATAGCTATATAATAGTTACTATGAATGAAATATTATTAAATGAAATTGAACCATTAAATTATGAAAGTGTAGATAATTTATGTCTAATATGTCTTGAACCAAATAATTCAACACCTATTTTATCGGAAAATAATTCAGGATATAATTCCGATGATAATAGTTTTGTTGATGTAGAATTAACAGATAATTCTAGGAAAAATAATCCTCGTTTACAAGAATTATGGTCATGTGACGAATGCAATAAGTCTTTTCATTTAAATTGTATAATAGAATGGAAAAAAAACAAAATAAAATTCACTTGCCCTAATTGCAGGAAAGAACATATGTTAAGTGTTGATGAAGATGATATTATTAATAATTATAAACCATTAATATACTATGATATAAAGAATATTTTTTCATTTGCGGGGTTTGCTATTATAGGCTGTGGTATTTTCGGATTAATAATCTTCTTTTCTGTCTACAATAAATCGTTATTTAATAATAAATTTGATAAAAGAAACGAAACATCGTTATTGTATTAAAATGGTAGATTATTTAGAAAAAAAATATCCACATGAACGGGATAGTCATATAACTTTTGACGAAGGACCTCATATTTACACTATAGATGGAGACTCAGCATTTACATCAGTAACTACGTGGGCTCATAGTAATTTTGAACATTTTGACGCTGATAAAATTATTACAAAGATGATGCGGGGTAGAAATTGGTCTAATAGTAAGTATAATGGAATGTCTCGGCAAGAAATTAAAGACCAATGGAGTCAAAATGGAGCAGAGGCAGCAGCTGCTGGAACAAAAATGCATTACGATATCGAGTGCTATTATAATAAGATGACTATAGTCAACGATTCAATTGAGTATTCCTACTTTAAGAAGTTTAGAGAAGACTTTAAACATCTTAAACCTTATAGAACAGAATGGATGGTATGGGACAAAGAACTAAAACTGGCTGGTTCAATCGATATGATTTTCGAAGATAAAAATAAAAATTTACTTATTTATGATTGGAAACGTAGTAAAAAAATTTCTATGGCAAATAAATGGCAAAGTTCAACGAATCCTATTTTGAGTGAATTTCCCGATACAAATTACTGGCATTATAGCCTGCAGCTAAATATTTACAAGTTTTTACTAGAACGGAATTATGGTAAAAAGGTAGTGGGTATGTTTTTGATATTCCTGCATCCTGATAATAAAAATAAATCCTATATCCGTATTGAGGTGCAAGATTTACAAGATAAAATAAAATTATTGGCGGCACAGCGATTAACTAATTTGTAAATATAAATTTAAATTGAGTAAGGTTTTGAGGCTCATTATAGAATTTTAAAAATTCAATCCGTTGTGCTATTGTTGTTAATGATGCAATTTTTTTTAAAAATAATTCAGTTACTACTTCGTCTTTAATATCATCCAGATCCAATTCCTCTACCTCCTCAACATCTTCTTCCTCTTCCTCAACATCTTCTTCCTCTTCCTCAACATCTTCTTCCTCAATATCCTCTTCCTCTTCTTCTCCCTCTGATTCCCCAGATTCACTTATCAATACAATCTCGGAACTTTCACTGTCAGTATCTTGCACGGAGTCAATTTCTTTGGAATAAGTTTCTAAGGTATTTATATACTGTTCTAAGCTAATTTTAGGAGAGTTACATAAATCCTCATCGCTCCATAATTCATCTACAACTATGTCTTCAAGTAAATCTTTACATTCGGTAATATGATCACATATAGTGTCCTTATTAAAAGTTTCTGGATTCTTCGATAGAAGTTCTTTAATTTGGTTCTTAGCTTTATTTAAATTAATAATCTGTTTTTTTTTATCCCAAATACCCTTATGAACTTCCTTTTTAACCCAGTCAACAAGTCTAGTAAAACGCGGATTTGTACATTCTTTTGATAGTTGATTTTTATTTACTTGAACACCGAGTTCATTATCAATAGGATGGGCGCGGTCCGCTATTCCAGTTTCTATATTTACATGAAGTTCTATTCTTGTAAAAGTAAATCTATCTCGGATTCTCGGACCCCCGCGCGCTGATCCAGTTTTTATATAATTTTTTATACCAATCAATTGTCCATTACGAATAACAACCATGGCATTTAAAAATTCTTCATTCGTTTCTTTTAGGTCGCTCTTCGGGTGCATGTCAAAATGATTGGTAATTTCGCTGTAATACTTAACATCTCCCGTCATAGTTAATGCGGTATTGGTATTAAATCGTTCTGGATTATCAAATTGATATACTACTAATTGTGAAATATGGTTATTAACTTTTACATACTGGGTTGGGTTACCGATAAAATAGTTGGGTTCTTTTTTATAAGTGTGGGTAGTTTTATTTATAAACATTTTTTTCCCACGAAAATCTACGACATAAACCAATTCATCTGGGTGCACGATGTCATGGTAAACTTCTACAGGAAAATATTCTGGGTCATGAATATAATTGTGCCCTCTTAATGGGTTGAACTTTGATAATTTTCTTACCACTCCAGGCGAATCTTCTATTAAAATTTCAGTAGAATGTCTACCAAGAATTACAGAAAATTTTTCGTTAAATTTTATATTACTATCTTTTCCAGCAAATTGCGATTGTATTGATTTCCATAGTTTATCCGAATAAGGATATATAAATAATGAACCTGTATTTCCACCTAATTTAGAAATATTTTCAGAGAAAATATTTACATCACTTTCGCATGACTCGCTAATTTCAATCTCACCAGTAAACTTACCTTCTTCTTCCATTTTACCCCAAGGGCAAGAAGCGCTCAATGTGGATTCTCCAGCACATTTTGTAATAATCTTCGAGGATATGTTTTCAGATGCGAGGATAGTATTTAAATAATTTGCTGTAAGACCACCGCCTCCAGTTAGCCCTGATACATGCATATCTCTGTTGCGTAATTTCCCGCAGTCAAAAAATCCTTTTAATTTAATTAATCCCATCCCCTCCCCAATATCGACACGGGCTATATATCGCACCCCTTCTATTGTAATCAGTTTATACAAGATTTTAGGTGATTTTGCGTCGGTTGAATTCACCACTTCCTCGCAATTACATAGGTTTATATTAAATCCTAAACGTTTGCGCATCTTAAACCACCCCGCATCATTTTGACCACCTGCCCGCATAATACCCCTGTCCCCGACCTTACGTCCCTTAAGCCAGTGTTCCGCGAGAATTGCCTGGTCTTCCGCGTGGTCTTTAGCCCGACGGGCTACATCTGATGCATTTGCTAAAACGGTGTTAATATCTTCCATCTTAAATTAATACTTTCTAAAAAATATTTTCAGAATGAATATTATATCAAATTTTATTATAAATATGGATTACACTAATAAATATTTATAGCTTTTAAAATTATTGCTTTTCACAGCTGTATCGCGCAATCTCTACACACATTCGCGTGTTTACACCCACTAAAGATAATTTTAGGTTTAGTGTCGAAACACACAGGGCACGGAGAATCGGTGAACACGGTTAATCCCAGATCTATATCAGATGTTTGACGACACATCGGGCAGCATTTATTAATGGTAGTCTCTTCTATAATATTTACTATAGTTTCTGGCTCTTTCGTAGCAGACCAGGACAAATGATTTTCGAGTCGTCGCATCTGGTAGGTTTCGTCGTTACCGGCTCTACCTCTCTCTGGACACGCCCCCGCGTCATGTTCGCGCCCACCACATCGATAGCAGTGATGAGATTCAGAGCTGTGTGACCAAGGGTAGGTACACGAACTTAGTCCACACTGACGCCCCGCAGGCATTTGGTCTTCCAAATGCCGCAAAAGTGCGCTTTTCGCGGCGGTGTTGTTGCATTCAATTTGGCCGTGGCCATATTGATTACATGTTCCGCAGCGGTGTGCTATAGTAGTATGATAATCGGAGAATCGACAACCTTTAACGCAACAATATTGTATAGAACCTGATGCCATTTGTATAATATGAACAGGTCGTCTTTAAATTATTATCGAGTTTAATAAAATATTAAACCTAATAAATACTATAAAATTTAAATGAGTTATTGTGCTTCGGCGTGTATCTGTAGTGATTTAAACACTAAATATCCTTTTATGGGTACCGAAAATTTTATAATTATTAAGGAAACTTTAGGGGCGTTGGCTGGTGTTTTCTCAGCAATAATGTTTTTCCCATATGTTATATCCACCTGTAAATCACGTGGAAAGGAATCAATTTCATTAAACTTTATAATTTTGACAACTGCGTCGACATTTTTTTGGTTATTATATGGGATTACTATATTTTCTATTTCAACTGTTATATTAGAGCTATTTGTTTTACTTAATTTAGCTGGTATTTCTATTATGAAGTTTATTGCATTTTATAAAAAAAAACGCATAGAGACAAACCAAGTTATTATAGAGAATCAATCCAATTAATAAAGGTTCTTGCATATACTTCTTTTATATCAACTAATTTAGTATCATCCAATATATAATCTAATATTTTAAATATACATTCTATATAATGTTGTAAAATTTTCTTTTCCGTAGAAACTATTACTAAAGCACTAAATTTGTTAGAAAATTTATCTTGAATTAATTTTTTATCTATCAAATCTAATTTTAGTGATTGGGGATATTCGTCTAATAATTTTATTAAGTTTTTATTTAATTCTAATAAAATTTTCAAATCTTTATGTTTATTTGTAAAATTGCCCCGGGGATTTTTAGCAGTTTTCCTAAGTATTGGCAATAATTCGTTCTGTAACGTATAATTATTAAAAGGTAATTTTAAAGATATATTGTAATCATCTAACTTTATAGTTAGAACATCCTCAGTCCGTTGTGAATCTTCGTCGACAACGAATCCATAATGAATAAAATAGGCATTATTCGATTTCAAACCATAAGAATCCATTATCTCTTCATTACTCCCAATATCTTCTGTGGATTTTACAAAAAATTCGTCATTTTCATACCCCCATTTTGTTTTACATGGTCTTTTATGATTAAACATATCGGCTAAAGGCGCCATCGCCTGTGACGAAACACCATCTACATTAATAGAAAAATTTCTTGAACTTACTAAACACCTAACATATTTATATCGCTCGAAATTAGCCAATATTTTAAATTCAGGAGCATATTCTACTATAATATTATATTCACCTCGTATTTTATTATTTTTAAGTTTAATATC
>Ga0115560_1000726_pt1 | contig 25138 bp, 14 predicted proteins | sample COGITO_mtgs_1105_5_FD_87278 | JGI IMG/M metagenome (GOLD analysis project Ga0115560, IMG submission 87278) | Pelagic marine microbial communities from North Sea - COGITO_mtgs_110509 | ecosystem: Environmental > Aquatic > Marine > Epipelagic | place: Germany:Helgoland, sampling site Kabeltonne... | reverse complement strand
TTGGAAAAAGTAGGACAAAACACTACTTTTGGAAAAAGTAGGACAAAACACTACTTTTGGAAAAAGTAGGACAAAACACTACTTTTGGAAAAAGTAGGACAAAACACTACTTTTGGAAAAAGTTTATTTTGTCAAACTTTTTCTAAAAGTTTATTTTGTCAAACTTTTTCTAAAAGTTTACTTCGTAATGGATAATTAATACAAAACATTAATTTTTTTGGTGCAATACATTCTTTCACATAACCGGAAATATATTTAAATGTAACCTTTCTATTATTAGGTTTTAATACTTCCAGATATTCTTTTTGAATATTGTATAGGATTGGTTTAAATTCAAATGGGCACTCCTTAAGACGTTTTTTCTTTAAAATAAATGTATCAACATAATTGTCAAAAAGCTGATAAGTCCAGTTATATAACTTTTTTTTGTATATTTCAAATTCGTCTCTATATTCTGGGAAAAATTTCAAAAAATAACTCAATTTATTATTTTTTCGAAGTGTTAAATAGTGTAGAAACATTTTTTGAAGATTTCCCTTTAATCTTTTGAGTGTTTCATAAGCAATGTTTCGAATCTTTGTTCTAACACCATCTTTATTATAAATTACAAATCCAACCATATCATAAGGCAAACTTTCTCCAGAACATAAATCTGTAAAATCAATCCAATTCGATATATGAAATGGCTGATTTTTATTAATATTAAATAATGTTCTTGGTGTATCAATATCAATATTTTTTTCTTCTTCAGTAACATCGAAAATTTCATTTTCTTCATTAAAAGAATAAACACGCGTTAAAAACAATTTTGGTTTTTTTATATTTTTTACAATTTTATTTTCAGGATGTTGCAAAACAAACGAATAACTACATTTTTTATTTAAAAGATTAAAATCTAATCTCTCTTCGATACATGCTTCCAAAAACATATCGTAAAATGTTTTTTGTGTATCAAGATTATAACGACATTTAGCGCCAATGTTACTTTTTGTGCAAAATTCCCACCCCGGTTTTAATTCATCATTTTCATCTAATTTTTCATTATAAAAAATATTAATCATCGTCCCATCAATGTATTCCGTAATATAACAATCTTCAAATTCATTTTCAACAATGAAATTATTATAATTAACTGATTTTTGAGGTGCAAAAGCAACAACATTTTTATCATTCATCACCACCGACCTAAATAATCCAACCGAACTTTCATTATCGAGTGTCAACTTTTTTTTATCATATTTTATGATTTGAATATTGTCTTTCTTTTTAATAATATAATTATTATCCTCGCGAATCTCTGCAATATTATTTTTTTTAAATGGCGTGTATTTCATTCTTAATATTATAAAACTATCGATATTATTTTAAATGTATTTAAAATAATATTTAATTTTTTGAAATACTTTTTAACGGTTTGATGAAATACTTTTTAACGGTTTGATGAAATACTTTTTAACGGTTTGATGAAATACTTTTTAACGGTTTGATGAAATACTTTTTAACGGTTTAAAAAAATTTCTGCGGAGTTTTATAAAAAGTTAAAAGTATTATATCTATAGAATATAAGTAATGGAAGAAAATACTGAAAATAAATTAGATTTAGATTTAGGGCAAATTATAAAAATAATAGCACCTATAAACGATGCTTTGCACGAAAAAATATTTTTCATTGATTATTTAGATGATAAAAATATTACTTTAATTAATCAAAAAGAAAATAAAATTATTGAATTAAATGTTAGTGGTAATATAATAACAGATGAAAGTATCGAATCGATTGAAATACTTTATAATCCAGAAGAAAAAGGTTATGCTAGGCAAAATAATTTAATAGTTGGGGCAAGTATTTCCATAGAATTTGGCGGAAACAGTGTTTTACCGACAATAATTAATGGAGAAATTACAAATTTAGAGAATGATATGATTGAATTGGAGGTTTTTCCTTCAAAGCAAAAAATTTATATTGATTTTAAGTATCAAGGTATTCCAAAAGAGTTGAATATCATATCTATCCGCCCATTTGAAAAACCTTTAAGTAAAGAAGAATTGAGAGAAGAAAAAGAATCAAAAAAAGAAGATAGTTTATTTGATGAAGAAGTAGTATTTGAAGAAGATGACTTGGATGATTTAGAATTGAATTATGATGAGGCAGAAAATGTGGAAAAAAATGACATTATGATTATTGATGCAAATGATATTATTTTTTCAAAAGAAACATTGTTACAAGTAACCGAAATGGTTAATATTAATGAAGAAAATAAAAGATATTCAATCGAACAACAAGTAACCGACTTATTGGACAATTTATTATCCACTGTTTCAGCAAAAAATAGAACAAAAAATGTTATAAATGAAATAAATAAGACTATAACTAGATTTAAACAATTGAGAATAGAATTTTCCAATTTTAAAGAAGATGGTATGATAAATACACCAAAATTAAATTATAAAGAAAATGAACATAAGTCTTTATTAAATAAATTATTAAATTTGGAAAATGATTTTAAATGGTTAATACCCGTAGTGCAGAATAAAAAAAAATTATATGATATTAAGATTTTCGGCGAAGAAAAAATAAATGATTATATTGTCGATACAACAGATAATTTCATAGAAACATTTAACGAAACGTTAGATTCATATAGGAATGATGATATTAATTCTTCAAATGATAAATATAAATTTACGAGAGAAAGATTAAATAATATCCAGAAAAATTTTGTTGACCCAAAAATAAAAAGAGATATAATTTCAAAAATAAAAATTTCAACAGATATCCATACCATTGTTGATAATCAATATCCTTTTCTTTCTAGTGTTTATTTTAATGAAAACGCAAAATTAAAGAAAAATTATTTTCAAAAATACATTACAGGTGAAAGCACATTACATAAAAATGATAACACAAACTTTTATAGTGAAAAAAAGTTAATAGAAAATGAAAATCTATTTTTGAAAGGATTTATTGTTATGCCTGAAAAATTTAAAGAATATTCAAAATTATATTTATATGAAAAAAATTTATATGAAAAAATTTTATTAACGGGTGATAACATAAATTATAATATCCTTGAAGATATGGAATTAGAAAATATTGAAATTACGGAGGATTTTGAAAATTTATTTTTACCCATAGATGAAAAAGAACCATATCAAATAAATTTCACTGAAACGAGAAATTACGAAGACAGAAATGACAAAAATATATATAACAATTTTTTAAAATCGATTATACCCTCTAATGAAGAAATTATAAAAAAATCACATAATTTATATAAAAATAAAACTACAAATATCGGTTTCATAGAAGAATTGGAACATTATATGATTTATCCAAAAGATATTAATTTACCACAATATGAAATAATAAATCAAATAATTGATAAAAACATGACAAGAATGAAAAAATCTCTCGCAAAAAGAGAAAATAATTATATGAATAAAGCAAAACCTATGTTTGAATATAAAAATTTATTTTTAGAATTATTTGGAAATAGCATGGGACTAAAGAGTAATATTGAAGATATGGCAGAATTATATAATATAAAAAATATTAATGCTAACGAATGTATGAGAAATATTATAAGTCATGATAGTGGAAACTGTTTAAATATTTTGTTAAGTTTATCGCAGCAAACTTTATATCAAAAAGATAATTTTAATTTAATAATGGAACAACAAATCGGTGAATTAAAAAATGAAGAAGAAGAAGAAATGAAGAAAGAGTTATGTAAAGAATTTATATTAACAAAAAAGTATGAAGATATCGAACAATTAAAAAATGACAATGGGAAACAAGAAATTTATTATGATAGAGAATATGATACAACAAGATATGAAATAATGCAAGATTTTGAGGCAGACAGAAATATTTTGGATGATGATGCTTTATTAAAAAAAATAAAAGAACATTTAATAAAGAATGTTGGAATAGAAGAAAAACAAGCAACCTTGGATGCTTATAGTATGATAATTGGTAGGAAACCTATAAAAGATGGCACATACGCTATACTAGATTTGGGAGATTATGAATTTAGATATTATGAGAGAAAAAACAATAATTGGCGTCTAAATGACGAATTAAGTGATAAAATGCCGGATGACGCTATATTTTGCAATATGAAAGAGAAATGTTTAAAGATTAAAGATAAATGCGGTTCAATAGAAAAAAATAATATTGAAAATCAAAAAGATTTATTAAATGATATTGCGAAAAATTTCTCGGAAAATTTAAATATTGAACATAAAAAACAATTAAAAAGATTAACACGATTAAAAGAAGAAAGTTTTTTAAATTTAAAAAACAATATCGAATTTGAAAATAAAAAGTTAATTGAGAGAGATTTATTGATGGTAAAATTAGGTAATAGTGTTGAAGATAGTAATATTATAACTTCACCACATGCAAAGTTACGCGATGCTATTCTAGGACAAACAAACATAGTAAAAAAATATGCGGATATTATTTTGTTTATTAAAAAATATTGTCGGGAATATGAACCAACCACAAATGAAAACGAGAATTGGTTTTATTGTATAGAATCAAATGTTCCTTTATTACCAAGTTTTTTCCTCGAATTATCCGAATCATTTGAAAATGAAAATTATAGCAACACAATAAATGATATAATAAAAGTTAGAGGCGTATTGAGTGATGATGGTGATAAAATGGTTGATAAACATAGTGGTTATTTAATTAAAATAATACATTATGATACTGGGGAGGGATATGATCAAGATGGTTATAAAATCAATACAAAGGAGGTGTTAGAAGAAGATGATGAGGATGTTATAAAAAATGTTTTGCAGAAGGGGGTAGTAGAAAAAAAATCAAAAACATCAAAAATAATAAAACAATTAATTGACAGTATTGCAAAAAATATAGGAATAAATATCAGTGAATATACTGACAATATGATAAAAATTATAATTCAATTAAATAATGAAAATACAAAGGGTAAGCAAGAATATAATGTTATTCTTGAAAAAGCTAACAAAAGAAAAAAAACAATAAAAAGTTATAGCACACATGTTTATGAAATTTTATTTTTATCTTTGATATCAGTATTTATCATAACCGTGCAAACAGCTATTCCAGAAATCAAAACATCTAAAACTTTTCCTGGGTGCGTGAAATCTTTTAATGGATATCCTCTAAATAATTTAACATCGAAAAAAGATTTTTTAAATTATGTCATATGCGTCTTAATAAAAATAAAAAGTGATAAAAAAATATGGAGTGGACTACCAAATATAAAAAAAGTAACAACAAAAACATTAGACAAGTTTGATAAATATGTTCATAAAGTAAAAACATTTATTGGTGAAAAAGCATTAAATAATATTGAATTAATGAGTAAATTGAAAATGAAAAAAGAGTGGTTAAATGAAAAAAAGAAGAAATTAACAATAACAGAAGAATATAAATTAAAAAAATGGAATACTTTTTTACCACCTTTAGATGAAATTAAAATAGGCAGTGTTCAAATGTTAGGTAGTAATTTTACGGGTTTACTTGATAATATTATAAAAAAAGGGAAAAATGGACAATTTAAATTAATGAACAGTTTAATAGGAAAAATAAGAGAACTATCATTTGCTATTATTGAAAAAATTAATAAAGTTGTTGAAAAAAAAGAGTTGTTATTTATGACAAACACTGGAACACCATATTTGCAAAATGCTTGTTGCAATGATAAAAATAATAATGTTTATGATTACTTTGTAGATGAAGATAAATCAATTAATAAATATAATGAAAACATAGCATTATTGGAAAAAATAAAAATAAGAGATATGATGATAAGTAAATCTTCTTATTTCTATTCCGATATAGATACAAAAATAAAAAGAAGAAAAATAGAAAATAATATAACGGAAGAAACAATATATAGAGCTTTTATAAAACATTGTAAATTTAATTCTGGTATAAATTTGCCTGAAGAATTAAAAAAAATATGTGGTGCAAACGTTTCCTCTTTTAATAAATATGATTCGATTACTGACAAAATTTTTAAGATGAAACAAGACGACGGATTAATTTTTGATAAAGATTTATTTAATATTCTAATAAAAACATTACATAATAAAAAAATATTAAACTTGGAAATAGAAAAAAATATAAAAATAAAAAAAACAAGTTTTGGAGAATTAATAAAATATTTGTTATTAAAAGAGTCGAAAACAATTTGTGATAAAGAAATATTATCAAAAATAATAGAGTTAATGGACCGATTTTCGATAAATTATAATGATAAAACAGATGACATTTTTGAAGATTTTATTTTAATAATTAACGCAAAAATCGAGGAGTCTATTGAAAAAATAAAAGAATTTTTACGAGGAAATATTAAAAAAGGTCTAACAAAAAGTATAAAATTTATTGAAAAAATAGAAAAATATAATACTTTTGGTGATGATAATTATATGTCTGAAGAAGATAATTCTGATTATAGAATAGGACAACAACTAAAAAATATGATTTTCGATATATGTAAAGTTTTCCCAGAAATTGTTTCAAATAAAGTCAACTACGAGGACAAACCAATACCAACACATTGGAAATTATCAATGAAACATACTTTATTATTAAAAAATATAATAGCAGATGAAATGAAAGATTTAAAATCAGTTTATGGTAATGAATTAAATGTTTTATTAAAAAATATCATTGATAAATCTGTAAATTTATTGAACATGGTTGAATTAATCCCTTTTTATTCCAATATTGATGAAAAAAACAAGAGTATTTTAAATGGTAAATTTTATAAAATTTTAAATAAATATTTTTTCTTTTGTGCAATAAACATGTATGTTGATATTTTCGATGATTTACCAGACCAGAATTTTTTAAGAAATGAAGAGGTTTTTGAAGAAAATAAAGCAAAATCCGTGGATGAAGCTTTATTGAAAGGTAGGAAATCCACTTTAAAACAGACCGTGGCCGAAATGATTTCAAAAATGTTAATAATATTTTCAAAAAGAAAAAAGATTTTAAATATAACAAAAAGTAAAATAAAAAAAAGTGTTATGAAATCAAGAGTGAAAGAAAAATTTGGAATTACAGAAAATTTAAGAAAATTATCGGATGAAGAAAGAAAGGTAGAAGATACATTAAAAAATCATAAACTTGGTAAATGGAATTTGGGTCAAACAAAAGCATTGTTCGAATATGACCCAAATCAATATGATAAAGAAAGGGATGCATTGGAGAAAACGGCAATATTGGAAATACAAATGGGTAAGATAGATGACGTTACTTTAGAAAATATGGAAATATTTATGATGGAAAATTTAGAAGAAAAATATAGAGAAGACCGATTATTGCAAGAAGAATTAGCATTAGATATGCGTGATGAAGGTGATAGAGATGGGGAAGAAAACTGGTAAATTATCATTTTTAATTATCATTTTTAATTATCATTTTTAATTATCATTTTTAATTATCATTTATAAATTAAATAAATGATAATTTAATATCAATAAAAATAAATATGGTTGAAATAAAGATTAGTAAAGATTATGGTTATGTTTTGTTAATTGGTATATCGTTGTATTTAGCACAACAATTGATTTTGGTTATACCTGTAATAAGAGCAAGGTCGTTAACTAAAATAAAAGCTCCAACGCTTTATCCAAGAGATAGTGAAATAAAAAAGTTGGAATTAAAAGAGGAAGATGTTGATTATTATTTAAGAGCACAAAGAGCACATCAAAATAACGTAGAATTTATGAGCGTTTTTATGCCTTTGTTTCTTATTATAGGATTATTTGAACCGAAAAAAACGGCGGTTGGTGGATTAATTGTTTTAATATTTAGAATAATAGGTGGTTTAGGATATCTTTACAAGAAAAGGATGTTTGGTGCAGCTTTTCACTTGGGTGAATTATATGTATTATTTTTGGGATTTCAAGTAGTGTATAATTTATTAAGAAAAAATATGGATTCAATAGAATAATTAAAAAATCTAAATATAAATTATTACATGTATAGAAAATTTATTAAAAAAAATATAACATCAGCGTCTATTTTATTATTTTTGATTATTTTTATCATCATTCAAAGTTCGAAACCTTCTTTTATATATGAAGAAGATGGTAGTTTTAGACAATTTGGATTAGGTTATCGAAAAAAAACAGTGATTCCTATTTGGCTTGTAACTATATTTTTAGCAATATTATGTTATGTTTTTATTCTATATTATATTACCTTGCCAAAATATACCTTTTAAAAATCTCATATGAGATTCTTAAATTTCATATGAGATTCTTAAATTTCATATGAGATTCTTAAATTTCATATGAGATTCTTAAATTTCATGTGAAATTTTTATATTTTTTCTGCTTCTTTATCTTCACCAGAATCAAACTCTTCATCTTTTTGAACACCTTTTTCGCAAGCACCATCGATTATATTAATTTGTGAGACAGAGTACGTCAATAAACCACCTAAAAAGTACCAAATGAATTCAGAAATCATATCTTTCAAAATGACAGCGGCATAAAGTTGTTTCATTATATTTACGCCCCCTGACTTTTCATTATGAAAATTGAATTGTAACCCTGGTCCAATATTTAGTGATTCTATTCCTTTAAAGAAATTATCAGGCGTCAATTCATTTACAAAAAATGTTCTATTATTAATACTATTAAATCTTTTTAGTGGTCCCGTTACTGTGTCATCACTATCATCAACTTCTATCCATTCTTGCAAATTAAATAACTTTCTAGCCCATACATTTTTAACTAGAAAAAACCCTATTGTGTTTGAAAACGGTGCTTTCCAACCGGGCATCATTACCAAAATAGTTATTAATGTTCCCATAATAAAAATAAACGGTAAAAACGTGTAAAGAAAAGCATTTAATGCGAAATTTTTGCTATCGACGGGACAATTTAATGCATATGTTTTAATGTTAAAACTATACATCATTAAGAATAGACCAACCATAAAAGCTAATTGTAAAAGTGCAATTTTTGATTGTGGATTACTGTTTGTTGCAATACCTTTATCATCAATAGCTCCCATATAAAGTTTAAATGCTGCGAAAAAATATAAAAATAGAGGCACTAGATATGCTACTGTAAAATTAGGTGGCTCTCCTTTTTCTGGAGGAGGTCCTTTTTTTGTTGATTCTACATTTTCTTGAGTAGACATTTATTATAAATAATGAGTATAATATTTTTTGAAATTTTCACTCTAAAATATATGAATCCAAAATTAATTGAACCTGGGACTAAATATTTTTTGTCAGAAACTTTAAAAAGTTGCAATGTAAAAAAAAAATCAAAAAATGTTTTTTTATTAAATATTGGATTGTTATTTTTTTTTATTATAATTTTAACACTATATTTAGCATATAAATATAAAACAAAACCAACCCCGAAAGATATAGAAAAAAAAAATTTAAATAAAAAAAATTATATACTATCAAAATTACAAAATATAATACAAGTTTCAGAAATAAAGAATAAGGAAATGATTACAAGTCTTCCTAAATTTGAAAGCGATTATGAATTATTACATGAGAAATTTTATAATATTTAATAAATGTTAAAAAAATATTATATTAAAAATATTAAAAAATATAATATTTTAAAAAATATTATATTAAAAAATATAATATTTTAAAAAATTATAATGAATAAAGATAGTTATGTAAATGATATTAAATTATTTTATAAATTAAAGAATAAATATGACGAAAGAAGAAAAGATTTGAAAGGGAAGGTATTAAAAAAATATAGTAAAGACGAAGCAAAAAGAAAGATAAAAACATTAGCCGTGAAATGTATTAATTGTGAAAATATAGGCGGAACAAAATTTATTATTAATGAAAAATATTTAATAGCTAAATGTGATTGCCCAGATAAATGTGACTTAAGTATTAAAATTAAAAAGGGTAAATATATTGAGCATCATGATTTTAAAGAAGATATAAAAAATCATTTAGAAAGTTTAAAGCAAAAAATAGTAGAAAATAAATTAAAATTATTATTTAATTTAGAAAAAGAAGAGGTAATCGTTACTGAATTTGATTCTTTAAAGAGCGAATATCAAGAATTTACAGAAAAGGAAAAATTATTAAATCTATTTATTGATAATCTAAATAAAACTAGATGGGAAAAATATATAGAATTTTACAAGGATGATGCAAACGACGAGACGAAAGACGAGACGAAAGACGAAACAAAAGGCGAAACAAAAAAATCAAAGTTTAAATCTACAAATAGAAAAAAAGAAGAAATTATAAAAAAAGATGAATTAATAAAAATAATTAATACTGAAATAGCTGACAATATTTTTGAATTAAAAGAATTAATAGAAGAATATAACAATGATGAATTAAATGATAAAGTAAAATTGCGGAATGCTATTAGGGTTTATATAGAAAAAATTTTACCAAATTCAAAAAAAATGAGGGAATTAAAATATGCGGTGTTTCACCTTGAAGAAAATCAAATAGGCGGTGGAAGTTTTGGTCAAGAGGCGATATTTGATTATAAAATTAAAAATAAAAAACATTCATATGATGATTTAGAAGTAATAATAGAAGAGTTCAAAACTATTGAAAAAATATTAAATAAAAAAAAGGTTGGAAAATTATTAACAAGGAATTTAAAATCTAAATCTAAATTTTTAAAACCAATAAAAAAAGGAGCGACTTTAACATTTAGTTCAACAGTTGAAAACCATGTTGGTATGGCAATCCATGGTGAAAAAGCTGATGGTTATACTATTCAAGATTTGGAAGATACCAAAAATAAAATTAAATCTATTTTTAAGGATGCAAATGTTGAAATTTTTGATTTATTGTCAGTTTTGCCTGAAAATAGGAAAGCTGAAGCTGAACCAGCATCTATTTTAATATTCAAAAATGGTGTAAATATTTTATTAAATACAATCGGGAAAAATTCAGTAGATTTATTTAATGAACACGAAGTATTGGAAAAAGATACTAAATATAGAGATACGCGACGGGGTAAAGTATTAAATAAGAAGGCCAGACATAATTTATGTTTTACTGATGAAGAGCAAGAGGCAGATTATGAAAAGGGATTGGGGACTATTGTGCCATTTTCAAAGTTACCTTTAACATCTCATATAAGAAAAGCTTTACCAAAAATCATAGGTGCGAAGGCTGCAAATAAAAAAGCAGAGGGTAATTATTATTATGATTTAAATGAAACTGGTATAGGTTTCCATGGTGATAGTGAAAGAAAAGATGTAATCGGTGTTCGTTTTGGTGAAGACGAATACAGTGGGTTTCCTTTACATTATCAGTGGTTTTTAAATGGTGAAGCAATGGGAGATAGATATAAGTTTGATTTAAAGAATGGAGATATTTATATTATGAGTGAAAAAGCAGTAGGAAATGACTGGAAAAAAAGAAAAATTTTAACATTGAGACATGCAGCAGGTGCAGATAAATATTTGAAAATAGAAAGGGTTGACCCAGAAATAAATAAATTGATTGGTAAAAGCATTATTAATTATGGAGATGAAAAAGAAGAAGAAGGAGATTTATTTGAAGAAATGTCAAAAGATTCAAAGAAAACAAGCAATGAAATGGAAAGACCTGACTTATATGACGATAGTTCAGTATTTGTATTTTATAGTAAATCAAGTAATGTTATGCCTGGTAAAGGAGGTAATAATCATAAAGATGCTACTAAAAAATGGAGTGAAAAGGTGTCGGATCCAACAAAATTTGACGAATTAAGTAGAATTAGAGATTGGAGAAAAGTATTATCAAATATGTGGGGTGGTCTTCCTCAAAATGAGGATAAACCGTTGTTTAGTTTGGATGGTTATGAGTGGGCTTCTGTAGAGCATTGGTTTCATGCAAATAAATTTAAATGGAAAGTAGAAGAAAGCGATGAATATAAAGAATTTTATGAGAAATTTACGTTTGATAGTGGTTCTGAAATATGTAAAGATGCAAAGTTAGCATTAACGGCAGGTGGTAGAAGTGGAAAAGTCATGGGAAAAAAATATAGACCGAAATCAGTTGTTTTAGATCCAAATTGGGAAGATAAAAAGGAGAGAATTATGATGAATGGACAAAAGGCAAAATATGAACAGGATGAACTATCAAAGAAAGTATTATTGGCAACAAAGGATGCAAAATTGGTGCATTTAATGTTGAGAAGAGGAAAAGGTAGTGTATTGGTTAACTTTAATGATACAATGGAAATAAGACAGTCTATGACTGAAACTACTGGTTTTAGAAAGATTTCAATGTTTGAAGATAAAACAGAAAATAAAGAAGATTCAATGGAGATTGAGAGTTTTGATGACGAATTAGATGATGAAATTGATATGGGGGACGTTTTATTAAAACCGAATTCATTTAATAAAGATAATGTTCAACTCGAATTTAGCGATAGTGATAGTGTCGAATATGAAAGATAATTTTAAAAGTATAATTTTGCCATAATTTAAAAGTATAATTTTGCCATACTTTTTTTAAAAGTATAATTTTGCCATACTTTTTTTAAAAGTATAATATAAGTATGTCTTTAACAAAAACAAGTTCAACATTTTTAAAATTATTTTTACCACATATAAATAAAATAAATCACCAAAAAGATAAAAACATTGATAGTATTGTAAGGAGGGTTTATAAAAATATTAAATCATCAAATGATTATTATAATGAAATTTTTAAAGGAAAAGATATTAATCAAAATATATTAAGATTAAATGATGAAAATAGAAGTGATATTTTAGAAAGTTTCAGTCTATTAAAAAATGATAGATTTGTCCCAAATAATATCAAAATTTTTATAAAAAAAAACATAAAATGCATCGAAACATATAATTTTATAATAAAGAATATAAATTTCACAGTGGAATTTATTGTATGTGATGATAAAGACCATCAAGTTTATTTAAAAAAAATCATAATTTTACTACATTTTCTTTTAAGTTTTTTTGTTCCGCAAATATCATCCTTAAAAATCTCTCTATGTTTCACAGATAAAAAGAAATTGTTACCAGAAGTAAAAAAACAAACATTATCAAAAGAACATATTAATACAGCATTGACATTTGCATGCAAAAAAGACGGTGAAATATTATTATACAGAAAGGAAGAATGGTATAAAGTGTTAATTCACGAACTAATGCATTCTCTTTGTTTTGATTTTGCACTCTTAAATATGAACAATTCAATAAAAAATTTATTAAAAAGTATGTTTAGAGTAAATAGTGATTTTCATATAACAGAAACATATAGTGAGTTTTGGGCTAATATATTTCATACATCTATAATATCATTTTTTAGTTTATCTAATAAAAATGACTTTGATGATTTTATATTGAATTTTCGTATTTTGAATGAATTTGAAAAATATTATTCGATATTTTCATGTATAAAAGTGTTGGACCATATGGGATTATCGTATGAAGACATTATTAGTGAAAATGAAAAGAAAAAATCAAGAAGTTTATCTTTATATAAAGAAGATACCAATGTTTTTGCTTACCATATATTAAAATCTGTTTGGTTATTTAATACTGAAGATATGTTGTTATGGTTTGATAAAAATAACAAAGATTTAATTTTTTCAAAAAAAGAAGATATTTATGTTATGAATTTGTTAAAAAAAACCAAAAAACTTTATAAAATGAAAGAATATATAAATAATATAAAATTTATAGAAAAGTTGTTTAATAGTATTAAAAGTGATATTGATTATAAGCGGTTAATAAATTCTCTCCGGATGACAATAGTGGAACTAGTTTGAATTTAAATTGATATTATAAAAATACAATAATAAACAAAAAGAAAAAAATGGGAATTCGCTTGCTAAACAAATTTTTAAAAAATAATTCCTTTGTTATTGGAGAAAAAATACATTTTTCTAGTTTATCAAATAAAAAAATTTGTATTGATATATACAATTATATATATCAATTTTTGGGAAACAATCGATTAATCGAAGAACTTGAAATATTATGCAGGATTCTTCAAAAATATAATATTAATGCTTTGTTTATATTTGATGGAAAATATTCAGATGAAAAAAAGAAAGAACAAGAAAAAAGAAGAAAAAATAGGTTGAAAGCAAATAATAAATTTAACCAATTAGATTCACTTGAAAATAAAACAAGGAAACAAGAAAAAAGGTTGAAATCTTTAAATCGCGATAGAGTAAAAATTACAAAGTGGGATATTCATGATGCGAAAGTATGTTTGGATTATTGTGGAATGAAACATATAACTGCTATTGGTGAGGCAGAAGAATTATGTGCAGAACTTTTGAGAAAAAATAAGGTTTTTGCATGTATGAGTGAAGATACTGATTTGTTTGCATTTGGTTCAAAAAGAATAATGAAATCTATAAACTTTTATAAGGAAACATTTATTATGTATGATATGGATAAGTTATTGGAATTTACAGATATGACAATGATTGAATTTCAACAAATATGCACTTTATCATGCAATGATTATACAAAAGTATCGAAAAAGAAAAATTTCTTATATTATATGAACTATTTTATCGGGTATAAAAAAGAAAAACATGAAAATGAACAATTTTTAGAATGGTTGATTAATAATAATTTATTAAATAATGAAGAATACAAAAATTATCATCAAATTAAAAATATTTATAAATTAAATAATAAAAATATTTTAAAAGATTACAAATATATTGTCATTAAAAATGATTACTATTCTAAAAAGAAAGTCAAAAAACTCATTGTTGAAAGAAATAATTATTTGAAAGAATTATACGAATAAGTATTTAATAATTTTATTATTAAAATTTATTATTAAAATTTATTATTAAAATTTTTATTATTAAAATTTATTATTAAAATTTATTATTAAAATTTATTATTAAAATTTATTATTAAAATTTATTATTAAAATTTATTATTAAAATTTTTATTATTAAAATTTATTATTAAAATTTATTATTTTTTTTATACACCCGGTGCTAATGCTTTACCGGCTTTTGCAAAATGAGGACTCATGTATCTTTGGAGATTAAAATATGTTAGTTCGTCGTCAGATTTAAGCTTAAGAAGTGTTCTCAACTTTTTATCGGCAAGAATGCGGCGACCATTTTTTGGGTCTTGGAGTTTGTGCTCTCTAATGTAGCCATTAATTTCACGAGTAACCTGTGTGCGTGCCATTTCAGAGCCGAGGGGCTTTCCAAGGAATTTTGCTAATTCGGTGCTGATTTTGGTAGGCTTAACAAATCCACTGGGTGCTCTGTTTCCAGCTTTGCGTTTCTTGCGACTGCTTTTTACAGCAACTTTAATTTCACGTTCAGAACGCTTGGAAAGAGCTCTAACCTGGCTAGTAACCGATGTGAGCTGACTGCGGAGTGCAGACAACTGGCCCAAAAGAACATTAAATTGTTCAGTTAAACTTGGTGTAACAACTTGTTCCGCCTCGGGAGCAGGGGGAGGTGCAGCTTTTTCGACAGGTTTTGCTGTCGCTTTGGTAATTTTCTTTTTTGATGGCATTTATAATATCCTTTATTGTCATTTGTTTAAATAGTTTTGGATAAAATATATATTAATATAAATATTTTAAGATTATAAAAGGTAAGAAATATTACAAATATTACGCATAATTTAATAAAATTTGAATATTTTTATTGTTGATTTACTAAAAAAGATTCATACAACCATGGAAGTGAATTCGAGGCATTTACAGAAACAATTGTTAATGTTCCTAAAGCATAAAAAGAGCCCAATGAACGCGAACTTTGATTAACACCACCTGTTATTAATTTTTCAATAATATCTAAAATAAAATTTTTAATAAATAATTCTGTTTTTGTTGAAAAGATATTATTTAAATTTATATTAAAAAGTCTACCGTATGGTGGCAATATATTATTTTTTGTTTCATTCGTAATTTGCGCTCTATAATTCCAAACATCATTTAATTCTCTTAAATATCTTATACACCTATTTCTTGATAAATTCATTAACCAATTAGAATCGGTTATAAAACCCATTGTATCAAATTTTTGAAACACATTTAATGCTCTTAATTCGGTTTTTTTTTTATAAGAAAGCATTTCGGTATCATCTTTTAATTTAATATTTAAAGGTAATTTTATTTTTTTTGATAATTTTATAATTTTTTTTAAAGATGTTAATATATCTTTTGGTAAATCATTTCTGTTATATGGATTTTTTACATATTCACCATTTTTAATCATATTGTATATTGAACATAAATCAAAACCATATACAAAATTATCTTTATCTTTAAAACTATAAAATTGATAATATGGTATATCCTTTAATTCTGTAAATGTTAAAAAATCTTGATTATTTACACAAATATCTCTTTTTTTAATAGCTGGTCCATGCAATTTCAAAAATCTTCTAATAAAAAAACCTCTAAAAATTCGTTGTATTTTTACAGAGAAAAATGAATATTTTAAATAATTATAAACATTAAAAGTTAGCTCCTTTTTATTACCAGAAACCTTTTGTTTAAAAAAACGAGAAATACTCTTTAGCTGGGAAACTGTATAATTATTCTTAAATATTTTATCATACTCCGAAAAATCCAATATTTCAAAGTCGGTTTGTTTTAATTTTTTTTTTGATTTTTTTACATATTTGCAAGTTATATCATCATATATATAATTTTTTAAAAATGACTTTGGTGTTATTTTTGAAATTTTTATATTCTCTGTTCCTTGTATAATTGTATTATTCATTATACATAATTTATACATATTTTTTTAATATACATTTATTAATCATTTTAACATTCAAATACTTATTTTTTTGAATTAAAAATTAAATTGATTTTAAAAATGATTTAAAAAAAATAATTATAAATATAAATAAAATGTCTAACAATCAACAAATCACAAAAGCAAAAACTTTCAACGCAACTGATATCACTTATCGTGAAGCAATTGTTAATAAACGAGGTGGAAAAAATGTTCAAATTATGTTGAATGGTGGACCACTTGTCTTGCAGATTCCACTCATGTTCAACTGGGGTGTTAATGAGCGCGTAGATGAACAAACTGGACGTGTTAGCTATGATATGGCACTACAATTCAATGATGATAGCCCCTCGGTTCTAAAGTTTTTAGAAGCCTTAAAAGTTATGGAAAATAAAATTAAAGATGATTCTTGTGGTCAAATGTGTAAGTCATGGAACGGTAAGTCAAAGATGTCCAGAGAAGTAGTCGATGCCCTCATGTATCCAATCTTAAAATATCCACAATTAAAAGATTCACAAGGAAAGCCAAATGGAGAACCAGATTATTCAAGATATCCCACTATGAAAATTAAAATTCCTTTCTGGGATGGTAAATTTAACTGTGAAGTATATGATATGAAATCCAAACCACTCTACCTACCGAGTTTTACCGATAGCGAAGCTACTCCACATACTACTATTCCAAAAGCATCCCACGTGAAAGGTCTTATCCAATGCACTGGGATTTGGTTCGCAGGTGGTAAGTGTGGTGTGACATGGAAATTAGTCCAAGCATGTGTAAGACCTCCTGCCAGACTTTTGGGAACTGGAACTTGCCATATCATGGAAGATAGTGATGATGAAGAAGCAGATAATGTTTTAAAACAAAAAGAAGCTGAAAAAAAAGAGGAAAGTAGTTATTCAAATTATGATGAAATTCCTGAAAAGGATGACGACGATGACGATGAAAAGGATGACGATGAAAAGGATGACGAAGATGATGATGAAAAGGAAGAAATTCCTGAAAAAGAAGTAGAGCAGGCACCAGTTAAAAAAAAGAAAATTGTTCGTCGCAAGAAGAAATCAGCAGAATAAACTTTTAAAGTTTGACAAAATAAACTTTTAAAGTTTGACAAAATAAACTTTTAAAGTTTGACAAAATAAACTTTTAAAGTTTGACAAAATAAACTTTTAAAGTTTGACAAAATAAACTTTTAAATAATAAAAAATTTATATTTTTTATTATTGTATTAATTTTTTAATGTATAAAAATTTATCTTTTTACATATTCTCCTATCCAGTTTTTTTTAACTTCCCTTCGTATTTTTGCCCCTTCACTCCTTAAATCGTCTGCTTTTTCGTTTAGTTCTTCCATACTTTTATTTTGCTTTTTCCTATATTGTTGCCTGAATCTTTCACTCTTTGCATCTTCAGCTTCTTCAGCTTTTAACATTGCGTCATTTTTCTCATATTCTTCATCAACCTTCTTTATTTCTTCTTCTTTAATAGTTGCTTCTAAATCTGCAACACTCATAATATAAATTTCTGAACCTTTTCTTCCAAATTTTATTTTACTTATTTTATTTTCTTTAATCTTTTTTGCACCGACTGGGGTTTTAACTTCCAAATATGATATTAAACTAGCATTTTCAACTTTTTCTAAATTTGCATAAATTGTTCCATATTCCTTGTTTATTCGAATATCACGATTACTCACCAATGAACTATTATATACAAAAACAAAAACATTATTATAATCAACTTTATCATCTATTATGTCGCCAGTATCAACATTTTCTTCATAATAAATTCTCTTACAAATACCACTTTTAACATAAAACTGTTCGTGATTAAAAAATTTTAAAGGGTCTGGGTTTATTTTCATGGTAGGATTGATTTGTTTAAACATGTTAAATATGTCGGATAGCGAGGCCAAGTTTTCAGTTCTTGATTCGAAAGACATAATATTATTTTTAATATCCTCTATTGAAAATTTAGCCAATTCAGTATCTTTTATACCAATCATTACAATATTATTTAATGAATTATTATCCAACACCTGAAAATTATTTGTGTCGTCTGTTTGCATTTGATTATTTTTATAGACCTTTCCTCTCAAATACAAACGCACTGTCTCACCCTTATCAATATTATCAGTATAAGGATTTTGAATACTTATGGGAACCAAATATACAGGATGGGTCAAATTTATAGGCTTTCCCATATTAATAACTTCACCAGTTTTATTTGTATAATTCACCTTTATAGTATTATCAAAAAAATTTTCATCAACACGCAACTTTAAAGCATTTTTATATGCTTCTTTTTTTTGAACACTGGTAGGGAAATTAAATTTATATTCATATTTTTTCTTCCCAGTTCTGTATTTATCTGGATTTTCAAAATTTATTTCAGGAACATTCCACTCATCATTATATCTCACAATCATTGAATCTTTTTCTGGCTTCATTTTATCAAAAATATCATGTTTAATTGTTAATGATATACTGGCTTCTTTATCAAATGTATAACCTCTTTTTAAAGCATCGCGTTTTTTACTTTTATCCTCCAAATCTTGCAATTCTTCTTCACCCTTTTTATCATCTAAAAACTTATTGTATTCAAATAATTGTTCTTTGTATGCCTCCAAATCTTTTAATTTATAAATCTGCTTTTCTATTACTTTCAATTCTTCCAATAGATATTTAACATCTTTCATTTTTCCAAAAATCGATTTTGTGCTAATATCCAACGATTTTATACTTTGTCTTAAATCATTCACAATACCTTCTTCAGGACTAATAAACGTTTCTATTGTATGCATATCACCAAAATCTAATAAATCCACACTAGTTTCGGCTTCAACTTTTTCTAATATAGCATCATAATCAGCCTGCACTTTTTCCAGTTGGTCTCTAATCATCTCAACTGAATTTTCAATAAATACCCTTTTTTGTGCTTTTCTTTCTGTTTTTGTCGCAGAACTCGAGCCAAATATTTGTTTATCATAAATAACTGTAATTAAACCACCAAATTCACTCTTATTTCTTATTGCATTATTAGTTGCATCATTTATAGCTGCTCCTATTTTTGAAGTTATTTCGTTAATATCTCCCGCATTTTTCGAACTTGCACCAAACTGCCCAGGTAATTCCAAATGTTGAAGTGTTAAACTACTACTCTTTATTACTCTTACTAATTCCAATACTATTAAATCAAGATTAGCACTACCAACCGCCGTCCCCATTATTTCAGAGGATTTGCTAAAAAAAAATCCACCATGCTGTAAATATATTTCATTCACACCACCATATTGTAAATATATTTCACCACCACCATCCTGCTCTGGCAATATATCTCTATTTTCGCCCTTTATCACATTTCCACTTTTTCTTTTTCCAAAAAGCTTATTACCTATAGTTCTTGTACCATACATCCTTTTTTTGTCTGCAAAAACTTTCTGCTGCATCTTTTGTTTTTTTTTTACTCTTTTCTCCATTTCATATAAATCATCAATCTTCTTTTTTTTCATTTTTCCAATAGTATCTCTAACCCTTCTTAAAACCAATTTCTTTATTTTTATTTTACTATCCGCCAAACATTTTAATATTTTAATAACAGATGGAACTTCTAATAAATTTAATACAACCATTTCAAGAACAGTAGAATCTTTTATTTCTTTCAATCTTTCACCAATAACATCTGCTGCTTCCTCATCCAGTGAAAATTGGTCAAAAATCAACGTTTTCAAATCATCCTTAAATAATTTTTTTACAACATTTTCAAAAATTTTTCGAGGTGGTTTTCTACTTGTGTTTACTTCTCTTAATGAAACCATTCCTTTGTAAAAATAAACATTGCTCTTCTTTTTATTAAAAGCATTCCAAGTTCTCAACTTTTTATTAATATACGTTTCTCCTCTTGATGTTAATGCAAACTCTTGCCCTTTTAATTTAAACGGTGTCATATAATTTGTATGAAATCTCACGTAAAAAACATTCCTTTTTACTTTTGCTTTCTTTATATCAGCAGGGTCCATACCTTCCATATCAGGTGTAACCATAATTCCTTGTGCTCTCTCATTTTTCATATCTTCTTCCAACGCACTCAATGAACGAGTTTCTTGTTCTTCCTCTTCGACATATTGGACATTATTAATATATATAGGGTATTGATTTTCTATTGGTTTTGTTGGATCTATCAAATCTTGCACTATCTTTGGGATTACATAGTTTTTCAACACTTTAATAACTTGCTCCTTGTCACCACTAACTTCATCACCTTTTTTGTAATCCCATTCATTAATATTTAAATTAATCCTTTCTATTTTAAAACTTGAAACATCATACCTTAAACTCTTCTGCGTCATCCATTCATATAAATTTCGCCCTTGGACAAAAGCTGTTTTTGCTATCAAATATCCAACCCGCAAACCTGCCAATCCTGCCAAAGCTATCAATAAAATGGGACCAGCCGCTGCACTCAATCCAATCATACTACATACATTTGTAGCATTTGTTAATAAAAAATTACCAGCATTGCTTGCTAAAGTTGCCAAACCCTGTCCAGAACTAGCTAATGTAGCACCCGGATTTGAAAAAAATGCTATGACTTGTTCACTGGCATATGTAATATTTGAAATAGTACTACCAGTAACTTCAGCTGCTGCTGAACCTTTCTCGAAAAATACACTAACACCTAGAGCAGCACCATAAACTGCTGCCACAGGTGCTGCTACAGCCAGGCCTGCAACTGGTGCAACCAAAGCTGTTTTTGCAACACCTTTTAGTAATCCTTTACCAAGATTTTTTGTACGGTCATATAAATGGTCACCCTCGAGAAAGCCTTCCTTTTGTTCATCTGTTTTACCAAGATTCATACCCACTTGAGTTTGATTTAATTTTTGTAGTTTAATTTCATGGTCTTCAAATTCCTTTTTAATCTTATCCAATCCTTTTTCTCCTTCTTCAATTTCATCTTTGTTTTTATTTTCGTCTTTTCGTAATTGTATTAATTTTTCTTCAATTTGGTTAATCAATTCTTTAAATTCTTTAATTTTCATTTCCAAAGCTATTCTTTCATCTCCAGTATCCAAGGTTTTATCATTTGATACTTTTGCAGCTTCTTTTTCTCTATCAGCATTCTCTTCCTTTTGTCCATCAACCATTTTCATAGATAAAACTTCAACTTGATTCATTTTCATTTGTTTATACCTACCTATGCTTTTTTCATCTAATTTAACAAAAATATCATTATTGCCATATTTAATATAAAATGCTGATTCCGCATTACCATCCTTTTCCTTTTTTATAATATAATCAAATGTATCTTTTGGGTCAGGTTCAGCTAATTTTAACGCTTTCAATGATAATTTTTGACCTGGTTTAGCTGAAGGTGGTATTGGTTGCAATAAAACAAATAAATCAACTATATATGGCATATTTTCATATTTAATTTCCTTTTTTATTTTTATTGTTAGCATAGACCCCGGATATACACCCTTCGGTAATTGAAAATCCACGCTTTTTGGTTTTGAATATATTAATTTTTGATTTGCAACTGGGATAGAAACTGGTTTTGGCCATTCCCCACTATTAATCCAAGTTATTAAAATTTTCCATGTTACTTTATCTGAACCGTGACTCAATCTCTTCCATAACTCATCAAACTCTTCTTCGTTGGGTGCTTTCATAAAATGAAGGAAATCTTTAAACTCTTCGTAAAACAAAGCATTATCATTATCAGTATCATATTTTTTAAAAGCTTTGTGAAACTTACCCGGCTTACCACTTTTCTTATCCTTACCCAATCTATTATACATTTTTTTTAATCTATCTAAAACTTTCCTACATAAAAATGGGTCACTCCCAATCTTTTTAAATTCTGTTAATAATTTTGCTATCAATGGTTTTGTTTCAGGATTTTTTTTTTTTTCCTCCAAAAATGCTTTTAATTTTCTTCTATTTTCTGTTACTTCTGCTGTTTTACTACCCAATTTTTTTTTCACAGAATTCTTTATTCTTGCTCCCCTTTTTATAAGTGTTTTTATTGGATTTAAGGAAGATTTAACCCACCCTTCTTCTTTTGTTGAAAAAAAACCTGAATCCTCCCATGGGTCTAAACCATTTTCTATTAATTCCTTTTTCACATCTTCATAATACATTGTATCTACTTTATTAAGCAACCCGTCATAATCTAATGCTGGTTCTGGCTCAAGTAAATCATCAAAAGATAATTCGTCTAATTCTATTGTATACTTTTTTTTCATTCCATTTGGATTAATTCTTAAATAATCATTTGTTAAATTATAGTTTGGTAACACTTCACCACCTTGTTTATTAAATACCATCTTAATTTTCCCTTTTTCATTTTTATTTAAACATATCAATAATTTTTTAAGATATTCTTGTTGTTCATTTTTCCCATTCTGTCTTACTTCGCAAAATTCACTTAATTTATCATCAAATTCTTCTGTTTCTTTTTGTTTTTCAACCTTTTCTTTTATTTCTTCGGCTTGTGATGTAAGTTTTGGGTCTTCTGGTATTTCTGATATGGGCAATGGTTCTATATCAGGCTCATCTTCTATATTTTTCTCATCATCTTCTTTCTCATCATCTTCTTTCTCATCATCTTCTTTCTCATCATCTTCTTTCTCATCATCTTCTATCTCATCATCTTCTTTCTCATCTTCTATATTTACACTGTCACTAGACCGCGCTGGATAAACTTCTTTGGGCCCTTCATAGCTAATTGCTTTTATATTCTCTCCTTTTTTTGTGCCTATACGATTACCCATAGGTAATTCCTCTTTTTGGTCAACGGCTCTTCCCAAATGCTTCAAATTAAAAGTAAACTTATCACCAGGTTTTGAATTTTCTGGAATTGGACCAACCCAATATTGATTTTGACCTGCTAATATTTTAAATTTTCCACCCGGATTTGTTCCTTCTGGTATTTCAACGGTTCTTTTCCCATTGTCCATTTAATTTATATAAATATATTAATTTTATATTAATATATTTCTAAATTTTTTAATTGGTTATTTTGACAATCGGGGGATTATAATTTCCAGTGTGTTTTGTATAGGTTGTTATTGCAGCTGCAACTATTTTTTTATTTTCTTCTTTTTTTTTTCCACTACGATGAAAAAAGCTTCCCATTTTACCAGCAAGTGCACCCAGTGCTTTTCTAAATTTTTTAAACTTTGTCTTTGGCATTCGATCATTCAGCAGAGCATCTGCTTTTGCTTTTGCTGCTTCTGCTTCTGCTTTTTCTGCTGCTGCTGCTTCTTCTTCTTCTATAGTCATTTCTTCTATGTCTGTCAATATATCCGACGTTCCAGATGATGCTTGAATATGGTTTCGTGGTTTATAATTAAAATTACGTGTGTTTAATGGTAATTTATACAAAAAATCAACAGTTTCCATAGCAACTCCGTCGTTAATTATAATATTATCACCTATTTGGTCTTTAATATTTTTATTAATTTTATCAAGAATATCTTTAATTTCCCCCCATTTCTCTTTCAAATTTTCAATATCATCGCCCATTTAATTTATATAAATATATTAATAATATTTTTAATTTTAATATATAATAATTTATTAAATATTTCTATTTATTTTTCAAGTATTATTTTTTTTCTATTTTTTTTACTTTTTCTATTTTTTTTTCTATTTTTTTTTCTATTTTTTTTACTTTTTCTAATATTTTTTTTATCCTTTTTAGTATATTTTTTATACCCTCCATTCATTAAAGTATTAGTTAATGTTTTTCTAAAGCTATTTTTAATTTCTATTAATAGTTTATTATATTCTTGTTTTAATTCTTTATCTAATGAAATATAAGGTTCTGAAGAATTGTATTTTTTTTTGGACAAGGAGATGTCTTTAAAAAAAGCATTGGGTGGAATTAAAGTATTTGTATTGAAATTATCACGATTAATAGTTTTCCATTTTTCTTTATTTAATAAAGTTTTTTTTTCATAATTATCGTTTAGTTTTTCTAAATTTGAAAAAATATCACTGAATTCAATATTATATTTGAAGTAAGGTCTCCGTGTCTTTTTTGTGTCATTTTCTTCCCCATTAAATTTAAAATCTATAACAAAATCGACGAACAAATGATTTAATATTTCTGTAATTTTTCTGTTTTCATTTTCATATATTTTATAAATAAAATCTTTCATTGAATTTAAATCTATCAAATAAGACTTTTTTAAAGGATTCTTTTTATTAATAATTTCAGAAAAAGTAAAATTCTTTATTTCCCCCCCCTGACTCCTTAAAAAATTTTTGCCTTCTTCATCAATATCATATAAACCTATTTCATTATCTTTTGCTTCTGTATCTTCTGTTGCAGTTTTTGCTTCTGTATCTTCTGTTGCAGTTTTTGCTTCTGTATCTTCTGTTGCAGTTTTTGCTTCTGTATCTTCTGTT
>Ga0115560_1000672_pt1 | contig 26266 bp, 20 predicted proteins | sample COGITO_mtgs_1105_5_FD_87278 | JGI IMG/M metagenome (GOLD analysis project Ga0115560, IMG submission 87278) | Pelagic marine microbial communities from North Sea - COGITO_mtgs_110509 | ecosystem: Environmental > Aquatic > Marine > Epipelagic | place: Germany:Helgoland, sampling site Kabeltonne... | reverse complement strand
TTACGTACCTCTGTCATAGCTTCAAAAGCAATACCCGCTTTTTCGGAAGCTATCACCACTTGCGATAATGTGACGTTGGGGTCTCCTGACTGAAAAGATGCCGCAAGCTGCCCGGATTCTTTTTGCACACTATTGACCTGATCAACCGCTTGAGAGAGTAGCGCTTGAAACTCCACCCCTCGCGCTGGTGTAGCCACGCCCGCGATGTCGCCGGCCATCTGCGCGGGTTCAAATTGCGCCCGCGTTTTCAGCGCGCGCATTTCAGTCAACACTTGTGTGATATCGGGTCGGGTAATGGGTCCGGTATTACTCATGTCAAGCCTCGCTAGGCGTTCGTTGTTGGGTTAACTATCTCGCTGCAGGTAACGAACATGCGCTGCAAAGCGAACTGTCAAATATTTGGCAAGGGCTAGGCAAGCACCGTACCCCAACTGAATTAGCGGGGCAATGTTGACGGAGATTTGACAAGTCTCCGTGTGTTTTACCTCACCACCTTGCTATATGCATTTAACAAGCCAAGTTTGCTAAAACGAAGCGAGTCGCAAGATACAAGTTCTCAGCCTCGACTCTTTAGCTCTGACACAGGTCGATTTAGCCCTGCCAAATGCTATAGAGGCCTATTCATCAAGCAAAAAAAACCGCCAGTAAAGGCGGTTTTTTTGCTCGTAGCAGGTAATCAAAACGCGTAGCGAATATCCACCCCATAAGTCCGTGGCTCGCCATAGGTTGACACAATGGCGTCACTGGCATCGGCTCTAATATATTGGCTAGCAATTGGATAGTCTTCGTCCAACATATTATCAATCCACAAACCCACTTCTAAAGTACCCGACTCATCTTCTAGCTGCAGGCCAGACATATTCAACCGCACGTTCACGATCTCGCGTGCCGACTGCTCTGGATTAAGACCCTCAAAATAGTAAACACCCGTAGCAATATATTCAACATGCAACGCTAAATCACCCGCCTCAAATTGCGCCACATCATAGTCAAGCGCCAGAGAGGCCATTTCTTCGGGGGCACGCTCAAACCGAACCGTTCCAGCTATCGCATTAAAGGGGTTCAGCATCTCGTTGGCCTCACTGTCTATGTAGCTATAAAAAGCTGACAGCTGCAGCGACTCGATAGGCCGCACCGCCAATGCAAGCTCGAGACCCTCAATCGTGGTTGCATTGGGGTCGTTAATGATTTCGGTAAAGCGAATGTTCTCTGGGTTTTGATAGGCTACTTGTCGGTCATCAAGGTCCGTACTGTAAGCCACCAGCGAATAATCGAGTTTGCCTTGCCATGCAGACCCATCGACACCGACCTCTATCGTTTCGGCAACCTCAGCGTCATAAGGACTCACCGCATCAGACATCAACGAAGCTCCTGCCGCTTTAAACGCACTAGAGATACTTATCCAAGAGCGCAAGCTATCATTCACCTGAAACGAAAGCGCCGCATTGTAGGAGGTGTTGTCGTCTTCAATTCGTGTTTGCTCACCGCTAGTGGCACCATCACGTAAAAGGCTTTGCACCACTTTCTCATCGGCTGTTTCGCGCCACCCAAGGGTAAGATTGAGCCGTTCGCTCATAGCTAGAATAGCTTGCGCATAAACCGAGTAAGACTCTACATCAGATGTGCCGCTATTACCCAGCTCAATAATTTCAACATTTTCGCGCTGACTAACCACACCTAACACTAGGTCAAGCGTGTCATCACGCAAGCTCGTATCAACACGCACATCAATAGAAAATTGATCCTGCTTAAGTTGATCACCCACACTAGTAGTTGGCGTTAAATCGGTGCCGAACAGACCATCAAAGTTAGTGAACGCTTTTGAATCGACTTCGCGATAACCGACTATTGATGTCAGCGAGGCACTTGCGCCACTCAACACGATCGTTTGATTATGATTTTGGATATCAACATGCGATTCAGGTATCACTAAACCGCTTCGCGCGGTCTCTGCACGTTCCCGTTCGCCGTTGTCAACGGCCTGGAAATACGGCGCTGTCGAGGTAATTTCGGCATCATCAAAAGCGTAGCTGTAGCTAAACGGGCCGCCGTTATCAATATTTATTGCAAGACGTAAAGCCTTATTATCACGCGACCAAAAATCGTTTTCCTGCGCCCCCTGACCAGGGTTGCTCACCCAGCCTTTATGATCATCAATCATGTAGGACACTTTGGCGTTTATTAAATCGGCAAAACGCGGCAGGTTGATATGGGTTACTGATTTAACTTCATCATATTCGCCGCCAAAAATCAGTTGTTGCTCAACGCCAAATTCACCCGAAGGTTTGCGCGAGGTAAAATGCACGGCGCCGCCAGTTGTATTGCGACCGCTTAATACACCCTGTGGTCCACGCTGCACCTCTACACGCTCCAAATCGACAAAATCGAGCGTCAAACCCTGCGATCGAGCGACATACACACCGTCAATAAACACACCAACAGCTGTATCACCGGTAGCTTGATGCACCGTCGTGCCGCTTAAGCCACGCAAACTCAAATCGAGCGCTGTTGCGTCAAAGTCTGATGGCTGAATTAACAAGCCCGCCGTATTGCCGGCCACCATATCACCAAGCCCACTAATACCTGTCAGGGCTAGTTGTCGCGAATCATAGACCTTGGTCGTTACAGCGGTGCTCTGCGGAGCGAGAAAAAATTCGCCAGCCGGACTGTCGATCTCAGCATTTAACGTCGTACTTTCTACCACCTCAACCGCCTCAGCTTCTGCAAGCACTTCATCTGGCTTAGCGCTTGCAGTATCGTTCAGTATGCTCTCTTCCATTGCACCTAACTCAGCTTCTAGCTGATCGAGCTGTTCGGCACGCTCATCAAGCTCGATTTGGTACTCTAGGAGCTCGGCCTCAAAGGCCTCTAACTCTTCCTGCGTTTGCGCAAGCGCCCCTACCGGAAAAGCTAACGAGACGAGAAGCAAAAGGCTTGCATAGCTTAAGCTGACGGTTTGCAACATGAAGATTCCCCTAAGAACAGTAATGGCGTTTTTATATCGCGGCGATGTACGAGCTATTTTTTGCTTGGTCTTTATCTATTTCACATTTTATTGTTGTCAACGCCAGCGATCAGCCGGTGCCAAATGGCAAGCGTTGATCGAAGGCCTAGAATCTGGCGCTTTACCTCATCCAAAAAAGCACCCTTCATACGATTGATCAATCGTCACAACGGCTGACATCATACTAGAGTTAAGCACTAATCAGCAAACAAACTGGCCTGAGTTACCGCTCTTGCTAATCAAAAATAACGGTTTTATTGCCTTGCACCATAGCTCTATCTTCCAAATGATATCGCAAACCCTGCGCTAGCACCCTGGCCTCAACGTCCTTACCCAAACGGACTAAGTCATCATGATCTTGCTTGTGCCCCACTCGAACAACATCTTGCTCAATAATTGGCCCTTCATCTAAGTCGTCAGTCACATAGTGACAAGTGGCGCCGATCAGCTTAACACCTCGTTCATAAGCTTTTTTATACGGGTTGGCTCCAATGAATGAAGGTAAAAAACTGTGATGAATATTGATGATTTGGCGCGCATAGCGACTACAAAAATCAGCCGGAAGAATTTGCATGAACCTCGCCAAAACAATGGTATCGGCGCTGTGATGATCAATGATCTCTGCGATTTTTTCAAAGCTTGCATGCTTAGCTGCAGCATCGCCTAGCATAGGCACATGATAAAACGGCATCCCGTACCACTCAACCATATCACGCACCGTCTCATGATTGGATATCACGCAAGGCACATCGCAAAACAAATCGCCACTTTGCCAGCGGTGCAATAGATCGGCCAAGCAATGCGTAGATTGACTCGCCAGCATAGCCACCTTACGTTTTTGGAGCGAGTCTCGAATTTGCCAGGTCATGTTGAATGTGTCGGCCACCGGTTTAAAACGGGACTCAAATTCAGGTAAATCAATACTTAATGAACTGACTTCGATTTCGGTGCGCATAAAGAAGCGCTGCGTGGCCGGATCAGCATGGTAGCTTGCCTCTAACAGTGACCCACCATTATCGGCAATAAACTGGCTGACTGTGGCGACAATACCCACGCGGTCAGGGCAATGAATAACTAGACGGTAGCTGTGCTTCAAAACCAATCCTCATGTAAGAAAAATATTATTCAGGCGCTGCCTAAAAGGCCCCATGATATTCACTGTTCACGATGCTTAATTCTCCAACAATAGTGCACGGGCCTTGGCCGATTAAAATCGGGGTCATGGGTGGCATGGGTTAAATCTTCAACTCTGTATTGCTCAGCCACTGCAGGAGCCAATTTAAACCCGCGCTTATTATTAGAGAAGTACAAATCTCCGTGTTCAGCAAGTCGTGGCATACATAACGCAATCAACATTTCATGATCTCGCTGTATATCCAGTGTACTCGACATGCGACTAGAATTCGAAAAGCTGGGAGGATCGAGTAAAATACAATCGAATAACTGCTCGTTATCCTTCAACCATTCTAAACAATCGGCTTGGATAAGCTGATGCTGAGGGGACTCGATAGCATTGAGTTTAAAATTAGCCCCCGACCATTCAATATAAGTACGCGACATATCGACACTCACACTGGAGCGAGCCCCGCCCCGTGCCGCGTAAACTGTCGCCGAAGAAGTATAGGCAAACAGATTCAAAAAACGGCCGCCGCGAGTGCTGTCGGCAACTAAAGCGCGCACCGGTCGGTGATCTAGAAATAGCCCCGTATCGAGATAACGCCCTAAATTCACTTTAAATCGATGCCCACCTTCTTCTACTAAAAAGTCTGGCGCCGACTCATTGAGTTTTTGATACTGCTGCGTACCTTTTTGCTTAGCTCGCCGCTTTTGCACAATATTCTGTAAATCCACATTAAAAACCTGCGACACAGCGGCCACAGCTTCGGATAATCTTCGAGTAGCCACTTTACTATCAATGGAGGCTGGCGCGGCATACTCCTGAATATGAAAATAACTCGCCGGCTCAGCCGACGTAGTCTCACCCCAAACGCCGGTTTTAACACCCCTGTAGCAGTCAATGGCAACGGCATACTCTGGCAACTCCGCATCGTATACCCGATAACAGACATTGGGATTGGCAGCCAACCATGCCTTCAGACGACGCTGATTTTTACGCAGTCGGTTGGCTAACATTATTGCTTGTTCGCTTAATGAGGCCTCACTAACAACACCCTGATGCGGAACTGATGGACGCCGATATGAATCAGGCTCAACCTTAATTCGCTGGAGCTGACACTCAATACTGCCATTAAACAGCTTGTGTTGCCTCCAACTGCGCAGGCCTGTACTCCAGCCCAGAGTTGGATTGCCAGTAAAAATAGCGGCTTGCCATCCATTGCATTCACGCTTGAGCATGTCGCCCAGCTCAGCATATAGCCCATCAAGCTGCTCGACGTCACCTAAACGCTTACCATACGGTGGATTAGTGACGAGTAGGCCATCAGCAATTTCAGGAAGATTCAAGCTCGCAACGCCAGCGCCGGCAACCTCAACACAAGCCTCAAGTCCGGCAGCGGCAATATTATCTCGAGCCATGGCCACTGCTCGAGGGTCGTTATCATAACCGAGCAAGCGAGTGCTTAAAGTTGCTAAGTTCTCAATACTGTCTCGGGCGGCCTGCCGCAGGGGTGACCACAATTCAGCGTCGAAATTGTTCAAGTTTTCAAGCGGCCAATGTCCGCGTAAATAGGACGGCGCAATTTTTGCGGCCATCAATGCCGCCTCAATCAGCAATGTACCCGAACCACTCATTGGATCGACAAAGGCTCCGCCTTTAGCAACATGCCCTGGCCAATCACACAGCAATAGCAAAGCCGCGGCTAGATTCTCTTTCAGTGGCGCGCTCGCGCCAGGTTGGCGGTAGCCACGCCGATGCAAACTCTCGCCAACTAAATCAATACCAATCGACACGCGTGACTTAAAAAGGCGAACATAAATACTAATATCAGGTGCATCAAGCTCAACGTTAAGTCTCGATTGACCGACTTGCATAAAATGCTCATTAAGCGTGTCTTTAATTAACTGACTGCCAAATCTAGCATCACGAATAAACGCATTGGTGCCATTAAAATCAATCGCTACCGTCTTATCTGAATCAAACCATGTTGAATAGGGCAGCGCCGCTGATAAATCATGGAGCTGCTCGGTTGTTTCAACTCGATCACGCAACAACAATAAAATCACTCGGTTGGCCAAACGCGACCAAAGACAGATACCGTAAGCTGTTTGAATATTTGACGAAAAATAGCACGCGGCTATTGATTCCTGCACGCCCTGCGCACCTAGCGACACCATCTCTTTAGCCAGCACATTTTCCAAGCCTTTGGGGCAGGTCACCATGAAGCGATGATCGGTAAGAGGATCGTTTAAGTCGGTCCCTTTTTTTTCGACGCGAGACATTACCAAGGGCTGCCTTCTTTAATGGCCTGAGCACACTCACGCACCAACCCAGGACCTTGATAAATTAACCCACTATAGATCTGCACTAAATCAGCACCCGCGGCCATCTTACCCACAGCATCATCGCCTGAGCTAATACCACCCACACCCACTATCACCAGGGCACCTTTCAAGTGCTGCGCCAATGATGCAACCACTGCGGTGCTTCGTTCATACAAAACACTGCCACTCAAGCCACCGGCCTCATTGGCGTACGGACTATCGCTCACCAATGAGCGGTCGATTGTTGTATTGGTTGCAATCACACCGTCCATACCAAAATGTACTAGCCGATCACTGACACGTAAGAGATCTTCGGTAGACATATCAGGGGCCAACTTAACTAACAGCGGTGTATAGTCGCCATATTGATCAATCAACCGGGCACGTCGTTCAGACAATGCCAGCAGCAAGGCATCAAGTGGCTCACCAAATTGCATATCGCGCAGCCCAGGAGTGTTGGGCGAGGAAAGATTAATAGTAATGTAATCAGCCAATTCAAAAGCAGCGTCAAGCCCCTGCAAATAATCATCAATTGCACGATCAGCAGGCGTTGATTTATTTTTTCCTAAGTTGATTCCTAGCGGAACTTGAAGTGGATTTCGACGCAGTTTCTCGAGGCGCTCGAGCATGCTCTCTAAGCCATCATTGTTAAAGCCCATGCGGTTGATGATGGCTTGCTGCTCGGTCAGCCGAAACATGCGCGGCTCTGGATTACCCGGCTGCGCCAATGGTGTTACTGTACCTACTTCGAGAAACCCAAATCCGAGTGCCTGCATACCTTGCATACAGCGGGCGTCCTTATCAAGACCTGCCGCCAGTCCTACCCGATTAGCAAACTGCAGGCCCATCAACTCGACAGTATCTTCAACGCGAGAGGGTAAAACACAATCCATAACGCCAAGATTACCCGCCAGCGCAGTTGCCGCGAGAGTTATATTGTGTGAATGCTCAGGGTTGAGCGCAAATAACAGGGGTCGAATAGCTTTATACACGGTAACCACAATAGAAAATAGAAAGTGAATGAATGCGAAGGCGATTGTCAAAAACCTGAGATCAGCCTATTTAACAAGAGGCTATGGTCGTATAGCCCAGACCAAATTGCGAGATTGAATAGTAACATGCAGGGTCAATCATCAAGGCCATGCAGATTCCCACCGAGGGGCTAAGCACCGACTGAAAGCGCCCGAGACAGACCTCTGTGGAGTTATTTTGGCTTGAAAGCGTAACTTTTTTTACAAGCGGCGCGAGAATCTGAGATTACCTCAACACAGTCGGTAGACATAGCTCTATAATACCGGCTAGAAATCCTCGATCAATGCTGCTGGGGCCGACTAACTGAACGCGATTGATATCGCATCGACCACAACGAAAGCCACTACCGCTTAAAAAAAAGAATCTACCATGACCAATATTGCCAAATCCAAAGACAATGTAAAAACCAAAGCCCAAGCCAAAAAAAGCAAGCCTACAAAAAATGCTAAATCGACCAAGCCTGAACTGATCAAGGAAATGGGGGTGACACGCATGACTACCAAGCACCCAACTATTCGCAAACTGAAACGCCAGTACCCCACCTCGATCCATGGAAATAAATTTTGGAGCTCCAGCTATTTGCTGATGGACTACCTCAATGACAATCCACCCAAAAAGAAAACGCGCATACTCGACCTTGGCTGTGGCTGGGGCTTAACCTCTATTTACTGCACTAAAACCTTTGGCTGCACGGTAACAGGCGTTGATGCGGACAAAGATGTATTTCCCTACCTCGATGCACATGCTGAGTTAAACGATGTCACCATTGGCACACTGCATCGAAAGTTCGAAAAATTAGATGTTGATACCCTATCCAATTATGACCTAATCATTGGTGGGGATATTTGCTTTTGGGACTCGCTCAACGATACCTTGTTCAAACTGTTTAAACGAGCCAAGAAAGCCGGTGTAAAAAAAGCAGTGATTGCCGACCCTCAACGCCAACCGTTTATCGACCTATGCGCGCGCCTGGATGATCATTTCACTCATGAGGTGTGGGATTGGGAGCTTCCTGAGCCGACACCCGCTGACGGCGATATTTTAGTCGTAAACTTTAAGAAGAGCTAAGTTAGAAACCCAGTGATTGAAATAACCCACAACAGCGACCCCGATTCAGACTATGAACTGCGCATTGTTATGGCACCCAATCGCTCGCTAGACTGGAACCAAAACAAAAAAGTTATTTGGGCATTGGGCGGCGTGTGTGGTGGCATTGCAATGGGCTTTACCATTCTTGTCGGCGCGTGGGTTATGTTACCTTTTGCGGGGCTCGAAATTGCGGCACTAACCGCCGGGCTCTACTACGCGTCTTGGAAGCTCAGCTATCGCCATGTACTGACATTTACGCGCGACAGCGTTGTTATAGAAAAAGGCGTCTACCGTCCTCGGGGCCGGTGGATATGGCCCAAGCAAAGCACGCACTTGCAAAGCACACCAGCCGCACATGACTGGGAAGCTATCAAGCTGACTCTGCATAACCCGCCAACTAGCCTCAATATAGGCACTTTTCTTAGCCCCCAAGATGTTGCGGAAGTTGCGACTCTTGTCAGTCAGCATATCTTATACAAAAAAACGTAGCGACATAGACACAGCGATTCTCATTGATAAAGAGATTCATCTCCGTTTAATAGACCATCCACTTGATAACCGATTGTTATGGAAAAAAATGAAGCCAAACGCATAGGCATGATAAGCCTTGGCTGCCCTAAAGCATTAGTGGATTCAGAGCGCATACTGACTCAACTCAAAACCGATGGCTACGAGCTCGTAGGCGATTATCACGATGCTGATTTGGTGGTGGTTAATACCTGCGGCTTCATTGACAGCGCCAAACAAGAATCTTTAGATGCTATTGGCGAGGCCATCAAAGAAAATGGCAAGGTTATTGTGACCGGTTGCATGGGCGCAAATGCCGAGCAAATTACCGATACACACCCCGACGTCATCGCCGTAAGTGGCCCCCACGCCTATGAGGAAGTGGTGAAGACTGTGCACGAATTCGCGCCCAATAACTTCGTGCATGATCCCTATGTAGATCTTGTACCTCCGCAAGGCATTAAGCTTACACCGCGACATTATGCCTACCTAAAGATATCTGAGGGGTGTAACCATCGCTGCAGTTTTTGCATTATTCCATCTATGCGAGGCGACTTAGTCAGCCGACCGATAGGCCAAGTCATGGAGGAAGCCGAGCGCCTCGCCGCTGCCGGCGTGCGCGAACTACTTGTCATATCACAAGACACTAGCGCTTATGGCGTTGACAAAAAGTACCAAACCGATTTTTGGAATGGTCGCCCACTCAAAACTAAAATGCAGGCGCTGTGCGAAGCCTTAGGCGAGTTAGGCATTTGGGTAAGATTACATTATGTCTACCCCTACCCTCATGTTGATAAGGTCATTCCACTGATGGCTGAGGGGAAAATATTGCCTTACCTCGATATTCCATTCCAACACGCCAGCTATAAAATCCTTAAAGCGATGAAGCGCCCTGCAGCTAGCGAAAACACACTTGAACGCATTAAAAAGTGGCGTGCCATTTGCCCAGACCTAACCATTCGCAGTACCTTTATTGTGGGCTTCCCTGGTGAAACAGAAAGTGATTTTAATGAACTGCTAGAGTTTTTAGATGAAGCGCAGCTCGATCGCGTAGGTTGCTTTAAATACTCGGCTGTCGAAGGCGCTACCGCCAACGAACTGGCTGACCATGTAGATGAATCGGTAAAAGAAGAGCGCTGGTCTCGATTTATGGAAAGGCAGCAAGCGATTAGTGCAGCTCGTTTAAAGCGCAAAGTCGGCAGTCGACAAACCGTCATCATCGATGGCATAGACGAAGAACGCGACTGTTTGATAGCTCGCAGCAAGGCCGATGCACCTGAAATTGACGGTGTCGTTTATGTTGAAGCCGATGGTGACTTTAGTGCGGGTGATTTTATAGAAGTAGAAATCACTTCTGCCGACGAATATGACCTGTATGGCAAGATCATTACCGCTAACCAAACTCAGTAAAAGACACATGCTTCATTTTTATAAGTCGATAGGCTTCTTACAGGTAAAGCGCGCCTGATGAATATTATTCTTATAAAGCCCGACGAGTTGAATGGGCATTCGGCGGCGCAAGATCGCGAAAATCAGAAAGTAGTGCCTGCCCATACCACCGTTTATTTAAGTGATTGGCGCGCCAAGCATATTATCGAGATATTGCGCGCACAAATTGGTGACTCAGTAAAAATTGGCATTTTCAATGGCAAGCTTGGCATTGCTCACATCACATCGCTTAGCCAGCAAAGTTCTGAGGTTACACTTAAAATAAAACCGGAAGACATCAGCCTGCCCCCGCCTTGCCCCGCTCCGGTGCGTCTGTTTATCGCCCTGCCAAGACCTAAAGCGGCAAGACGCATCGTTCAACTAGCCTCGGAATGCGGCGTCAAAGAATTACACTTCTTTCATTGCTTTAAAGTAGAAAAAAGCTACTGGTCAAGCCCGCTACTGCACCCACTGAAGCTTGAAGAACACATTGTTATTGGCTTGCAGCAATCGGTTGATACTCGCCTGATGAAAGTTCAATTACACCAACGTTTCAAACCATTTGTAGAGGATCGGCTGCCTGTAATTTTGGCTGAACAAGCGCTACTCATCGCCCACCCAGCCGCCAACGCCTTGACCAAAAAAGAGTTTATGAGCCAATCTCAAAGCGGCCTCCCGCTGAATATTATGCTGGGGCCAGAAGGTGGATTCATTCCTTATGAGCTAGATAAGTTAATGGCCTGCAACGGCAAAAAGATAGGCCTCGGGGAGAGAATATACCGAACAGAAACCGCCACCGCATTATTATTGGGCAAGCTGAAAAGCCTCGCAGAGTGCTAGATCAATCAGAACGCGTGACGCGCACAACAAATAGCCCGCTTGCTTAATAGATCGGTTAAACGCGGCCCCAGTACCTTTGCATTTCATAATACAAAAACGAGGCAGTCCACGTAATCAGCAACAGTCCGGTTAGCGATTCAAACCCCACCAATTGTCTAATAGCACCATGAGGATGAATGTCACCGAAGCCTAGCGTGGTAAACGTTGTATACGAAAAATAAATACAGTCTGCCAATTCGCCATGAAAATTACCCTGTAGTGCCCCCCAGGCAGGGAACTGCGGCACCAAGTAATACGCGAATGCAAACAATACGATTTCTATACTATGCGCAACTAATGCCCCAAAAACGCCTATAACTATGCGCAAACGATGATTAATTGTCATTTTAGGCAGCAGCGCAGAAATTCGCTGTAAAAACTCATAATGAATTAATACAGCCATCGCGATAATGGCAATATGAATAACTAAAAACACGTACTAATGTCCTGCTTCGTTAAAGCTAAAAGCACTTGCTTCATTTCATGGTCACAAGGGCATAAAACATTCACTGCACTGTTGTACCGTGCACTACCACCCACACTAACATGCCCGCACTCCAGTACCGCCTAGCCCACAGTAGCCACCCGGATTTTTTGCCAAATACTGCTGGTGATAGTCTTCAGCAAAATAAAAAATAGGCGCGTCAATTATTTCAGTCGTAACCGCACCAAACCCAGCTTGCTTTAGTGCTTGCTCGTAATGATTAGCCGACTGCTGAGCCTCCATTTTTTGAACTGCATCATAACTATAAATACCTGATCGATACTGAGTGCCGGTATCGTTGCCCTGCTGCATTCCTTGCGTAGGATTGTGACTACCCCAAAAGACCTGCAGCAACTGCACATAGCTAATGCTGCTAGGATCAAAAACCACTGCAACAACCTCGTTATGACCTGTTTGAGCGCTGCAGACTTCGTCATAAGACGGGTGGGGCGTAAAACCTGCGGCATAGCCCACAGCAGTTAAATAAACGCCGTCTAACTCCCAGAATTTTCGCTCTGCGCCCCAAAAACACCCCATACCAAACATCGCCCGCTCAAAGCCCTCAGGCACGTCTAAATGCCCATCATCGCCAAGCATGACATGCTGATTAACAAAATGTTTGTGGGGCACGTTAATCGCCATGCTACGCCCAGGCAGCGCATCAACCTCTGCGACCATTTTTTGCTTATTAAAATACCCTAACATGGCTTATCTCATCAGTTAATTTTCATATATTCGTATAAGAAAACATGTGCGTTAAAAACTGTATAGCCACAGCTGAACACCGCTGCGCTGACTCAATTGAAGAGACATTTAACATTGCACAAAATTCATCATACTACCAATTCAAATCTATATGACTAACCAGCGGAATAACCTCTTGAAAAATTGGCTGCAAATCAGCTGGTGTTTTTGCGGCAATCGATAAACGATAATCTAACTCTGGCGTAAAGCAGCTAAACTTCCAATCTGCAGGAGTGTCATCAATACTCGAACTCAAGTACAAATCAATTTGCCCTGACTCGCACAATTGAAACCCAAAATTAGATAAGCCCAAAGCAATGCCCTCACCACGCGCCTTCATGTAAGCTTCTTTCAATGTCCAATAATCGAAAAAACGCTCCCGCTGCTGGTCAAAAGGCAATGCAAAAAGTTGCTCGACCTCCGCTCCAAAAAAATAGTTGCGCGCAATGGCTAAAACATTGTTTTTCCGTTGCGTAAATTCAACATCAATGCCAACTGGAAAGTTTGCAACGGCGAGAATGACCCAATCAGCAGAATGCGACAAGTTGAAAAAAGGCAATACTGGCTGATCTGCTGCGCACTGAGATTCGGACTTAGGCTTTAAATGTGGCTTTCCTTTAGCGCCCATTTCAAATTCAACATCTTCCGGGCGGGTATCCAATAGCCCACCCAGTGAGGATCGCAACAACGCCCTAGCCACTAAATCACGATGGCGATCTCGTGCAAAGCGATAACGCTGATTTCTAGCAAGCTCGGCAGAACTTAGCATACGGCTGTAACTCTCTGATTGCTTATGCGTAATTGATGAACAACGACTCAAGCCCACCCACACTGAATCATTTTCTACATGATGTTTAATCATATGGCTCAACGAACAACAGTGACAATAGCGTTTATTACATGACTTTTTGCTATCAAATTTGCATAGCGCTCTATCATCGACGGCGGCGTTCGGCTAGCAACTCGTTAGACTTGAACCAAGACGATATCTGCACCGAACACTCCTTTAGAGCATCTAGGCTCGATAAAACAGGCAAGCTGCATGGCTCCATGCTAAAAAAAATGGCGGAATAATTGAATCACGAGTAGTAACCCGCACAACGGTAAGATCCATCGAGACCATTTGTACTGAACCTCCGGATCCATGGGCGAACCGAACCGCTCAAGTACAACAACCATTAATGCCACAGCAATAAACAAATAAAAAAGCAGTTTGAATAAATTTTCCATATAACACTCTCTGGTCCAATCTGGTGTGTCAATGTCAGGTCAAGCATGTAAAAAACAGCATAAATAGCTTAAATAAAAACAACCAGTAGCAAAACGGCTACTAATAAAATCGTCATTACTCGAGTGTTCAAATCACGATAACTATCTATATTGTCAGCAGCTATTGTCTGCCAATCGTCGATATAGTCGCTGCTTTGAGCCGACTCATTTTTTTCGGCAGAAGCAACCACAACACTATCAAGGAAATCGGCGGTTGTTTCAATCGTCAGCAAACTCCTGCGGATGATGGCAAACCCCGAAGAAAAACTTCCTGCTAATGCACAGACTAAAGCCCAAAGTCGGACTGGCAACCAGTCAAACCACCCGAGCAGTGAATTCGCATCTTGCTGAATAAGCGACTGCGCGCAAGCCTCAGGCTCATCAGAGCTTTCGGAAACGCTATTTTGACTGACGATGGGGGCAACCCTTTGTGCAAAGATTGAGAGCATTCTATAAAATAATGCGCCTGGAGCGCCCAATATTAAAAACCAAAAAATAACCGGAAACCAACTCCCGTAAGCGCAGTATGCAAGCCTTTCGCGCACCTGCGGATAATCATCAGGTTTGATGGCAGAATCGGCCAACGCGAGATCATGATTATGCAAAGATTCAACAACCTCTTTACAAGCGGCACAATAGTCATCTCGGCCCAAAGAATAAAGCACCACAACCAAAGTAATTAGCCAACCTATAAAGCCAAAAAACCAACCGCCCAGCATGGCAAGTATTGCAGCCAAAAACATCGCTGGAAAAATTAAGGTCATTAAAATAGTCGCCTGAGGGCCCAACAGCGGCGCCAACTTTTGCCCAACCCAGTTAGACCAAAGCCACAACCATTGATCACGCTGCAGCTCTTTTAATGAAAATTGGTATTGTATTGCAAGCCAGCTGAGCAGAGTCGGTAAAAAAATCATAGGGTATCCTGCGGAAAAACATTTGCCTGTTTCAGTGTGGTGCGATAGTGCTTCCAATCAAAGCCAGAACCTGGATCGGTTTTACGCCCCGGAGCTATTTGCGCATGACCTGTAATACGCGAATCAGTAATTGCTGGATAAGCACGCTGTATAGCTGTAGTGACCTCAACAAGGCCACGGTACTGTGCGTCGGTAAAAGTCGTCGAGTCAGTACCTTCTAACTCTATACCAATGCTAAAGTCATTGCACCGTGGACGCCCCTCAAAAATCGATTCACCGGCATGCCAAGCTCGATCATTAAAATTGACAAACTGCAGGACGCCTCCGCAGCGACGAATAAGCACATGAGATGAAACTTGCAGATGACAAATTTCAGCAAAATAGGCATGAGCATTGATATCTAACTGGTTTGTGAAAAACGCCTCAATTTCATTGCCACCATACTGACCAGGCGGTAAAGAAATACAATGTATAACTAATAAATCAACGGACATTCCCTCTGGGCGAGCATCACAATTAGGCGAAGCACAGAAGCCAGCGTCTCTCAACAAGCCCTGATGCACAGAATACGTCATAAGTTTACATCTTGAAGATAGAGTGGACGCTTATCATAGCGCAGAGAAGCAATGACGCAAAGTGATCTTACAACGAAGCGGCACAACGAGAGAAAACCATCGCAGCAACTACCCGCCCAATGCTTGATCAAAGAAGGCTCGTATCCAGAGCGAACCGCCCCTTAACTAAAGGAAAGGAGCTACTGCAATTTTAAATAGCCCCACCAACAAAACTTGATTAGGCTCAGCATCCTCAAGCGCTTTCAGCGACATGCTGCTGCTTACGCAAACCATCAATGATTGATGTAAGGGCCTTATCAAATAACTGTGCGTTTTCTAACAGCAGCATTTCACCTGATTCAAGCATCTGAGCGATCTCATTGACATCCAATTCAGCCGCCTTAGAACCGGTGCGGTTAACAAAAATACGCTTGCCGCTATTACGTAAAACCGCCACCAGTCGGCAACGTTTCTTTTTATTGTCTTCGATTAGTTCAACCCATTGACCAACCGCTAGTTCGCTAGCTGATTTTTGATACGGCCCTAAAGGCTGGTGAGATTCGAACTCACTATGAGTATTGGCCTGACTTACCGCTGCGACTAACAACCCATTTTTAGTAACTGCTCTCGCTTGTTCGCCCAAACCCATCTTTTGCTCCTCGCGGCGATGGTGAGGCCGGTCATTTGACAATTGAGTGTCACCCGCTGGAGAGGGGCGCTGCATGACCTGCATATGTACTTTTTCGAGCTTTTCAAAAAAGTCTCCTACCGCACATTTATCATGATTAATTGAATCGATACCTTGGCGTAATGACTCTAATAAATTGGGCAATTGCGCGAGAAGTTCGGCTCGATCGTCCCGCGTACGCTGCGGTGCCACCGTCCACAACAGCTGCTGCATCGTAATCAGTGCGTCATGCCACTGCTCGCTCTCCTGCCCTTGCTGTAGGTAAGCTAAAAACAATAGATTGCTCCAACTACTTTCAAGCATTACAACAATAAATTCAGGCGTATCGTTTGTTAGGTTCTGCTCAATAATTCGCTTAACGGCGGCCCTGGCACTCGCCGACTCATCACGACCCGACTCCGCGTCTATCAATCGCTTTTTGCGCAATTCGATTCGTTTATTCTCGTCATCAATCCAAGATTTTAAATCGGCCATCACATCAAAAAATATCGTACTGTCGTTTGTATAATCTTGAGTTACCCGTTCAACCGTACTGCAAATAATTTGGTACAGAGGATCTGTATGGTAATTATCTGCTGCCTCCCAGCCAACTACTGCTTGCGTCATTTCATTCAATAATCGGCGCGCTGGATGGCTAGGGGTGCAGAAAAAATTGGATTCGTTTAGTGCCACCTTAATGATGGGAATTTGTAACCGGCTAATTGCCGCTTTCATAGGCCCCGAGACAACGCGATCTTCTATAACCAACTGGAACAACATCGAAACCAATCCAATCACATCACGCTCGCCCTGCCCAATTGAATGACCTTGATTATCTGAGCAGGCAGCCAATTTATTGGCTAGGTTGATTAATAGCTCGTCGGGTCGCTGTATATTCCCAGGCGGTGTGGCGCAGTGGGCAGACACTGCCGTCGGCACGGCTTGCCCCTGCTGTAAGCTATGCAGCAATTGCAACAATACTTCGCTACCTATCGCCGGGTAATTACTGGTTTTCAGCGATTGCAACGCATCGGCCAGTGGGTCAGCCGCGTTGCAAGGCAGGCTGCTTCCATATTCCGGTACATACGACATTAACTGCGCAAGTTCTTGAGCCTGTTGCGTATCTTGCGCAGGGTGAGCAGTTTTAGTATTTTTGGATGAGCCTATCTGATCTTGGCGGTGCAGCGCAGGTGACGATGTACGCCTAACCTTGATCGGTAGCTGCGGCAATATGTTCGCTTGAATTAATTTCTCATTTGATTGCTTATAAACCTGATCGAGGTCGCTGAGAACGATTTTTTCAAAGAGTTTAAACAACACAATGCGTGATTTAATATCAATACCTAGCATACGGCATGCATCCGAAAAATAGTGGCACAAATTCTTCGGCGATATTGGATTTATAAGCAGGCTAGCATCTACTCCTAAAGCTTGATAATCCGCCAAATGGGCCAATCTTGCATTTAATGCGCGCAAAGGCTCGGATAATAGCTTTTGAAACTTAAGCACCATACTATCGATAGCGACCATCTCTTCGACTAAGTCTTCTTCAAGAAGCGCTAACGCGTCACTAGCGTCACTAAAACCTGCCGAGTTCAAGCTAGCGTCCAATTGCTCTGGCTTTTCATCGACGTCAAATATATCAACAAACCCGCTTTGTAAAGCGTTTAGGAATTCTTGCTCAATCTCAACTCGCTTAAAGCGCACTTCACGCATCGATTCGAAAAACATATTCTGTTGCTGGTTGTTCGGTGCATGCTCGGCAAGATCGAACAAGGCATCGTCAACCTTGTCGAACAAGGCTTGTAAATAATTTGAGAGTTGCCTGTGCAAAAACGCTTTTAACTGCACTGCTGGAGCAGACATCCGTCGAGTATTAGACGCTTTTGCGGCGGCTCTTTGAGGGAAGCCATCTGAGAGTGCTGTTCTATTAGACTGAGCAGCCTCGAGAGGTACAATGTTATCTTTAGCGACCATGTTATACGACTACCTTAAAATCCAGAAGGATGGACCCGACAAGCCTAGGTACTATAACTGGCTTGCACTGAGAATCGGGGATATAGGAAAATATCTGGTTATAGTATAATCAGCTCTGTTTGAGTGACGAGCTATAGCAATCTAAGCCGCGATCAGATTCACAGTTTGCTGCCTATGGGTGAGCAGGCTGTGAACAAGTCGACTCACTGTACGTGACGTAGATTTTATTTAAAAATGATCGGTGTTTTACTTGCCTGCTCGCTAGAAAAATCCACCGTTACTCTTCATTAGAAAGACCCACCCAAAGACTCATGTGCAGAGCCCGATTCCTATGTCTGAAGCAGAAGACCCACAGCCGCGTCAATTAGCACAGAATACGCTAGAAGAGAGACCTGCCAAGAGAATGGGTGGGGGGATGTTTATATTGACCTGGATAATATTGCTGGCCATGCTGATTTACTACTTTACTGGAGAAGAGCGCCGGCAATTTAACCCTAATGAAACACCCACCTTGATTGACGTACAAGGCAAACGCACCTTACTACTGAAAGCCAACCGGCAAAATCATTTTGTCATGTCCGGAAAGATCAATGGAAAAGACACCACCCTAGTTTTAGATACGGGCGCCACTAATGTGGCCATCCCTGCCATCATGGCTTCTCGGTTACAGCTTGCCCAAGGTAAACCAGGCATTGCAATGACCGCCAATGGTCCGGTCACCGTGTACAGCACACGCATTGCCAAACTGCAGCTTGGCGAGATTGTATTATACGATGTGCCTGCCGACCTAAACCCTGGCATGAATGCAAGCAATCAAATACTTTTAGGCATGAGTGCCCTTTCACAAGTGGAATTTTCACAACGCGATGGTATGCTGCTCATATCGCAATGACCCAAGCACAGTACAAGCATGCGAATTGAGCCAATGAATTATGCGCCAATAAATCGGTAACAGAAAATCATCCGCAAAGGTTTTTTTAAAAAAATTTTTTGCATCGCATCAACTTAAAGTATTGACCATCAAATCACGAACAACCATCCATGAAAAATGACATCGCGCTTCAAGCATCAATTATCCAATCGGTCACTACTGCACTAGCTGAAGATATTGGTAGCGGCGATATCACTGCCATGCTTATCGATGAAAAAAAACAATACTCGGTCAAGGTCATTGCCAGAGAAGCCGCCACCATTTGCGGCGCTGCCTGGGTTAATGAAGCCTTTTTACAAGTTGATCCAAACGTAGCCATTGAATGGCATGTATCCGATGGTGATTCTGTAGCATCCAATCAAACCATCTTTATCGCTATGGGTAAGGCGCAATCGATACTGACCGCCGAGCGTACTGCCTTAAATTTCTTACAACTGCTATCGGGAACAGCAACTACTTGCAGCCACTACGCCCAAGCCATTTCGAATTACAAAACAAAAATACTCGACACACGCAAAACCATTCCGGGGCTACGCCTTGCACAAAAATATGCTGCGCTATGCGGGGGCTGCGTTAATCATCGCGTGGGCTTGTACGATGCCTTTTTAATCAAAGAAAATCATATTGCAGCTTGCGGCTCTATTGCCACCGCCATCACTGAAGCCAAAAAACAACAGCCGGGCAAAACGGTTGAAATTGAGGTTGAAAACATAGAACAACTCCATGAAGCGCTAGATGTAGGCGCTGACATTATTATGTTGGATAATTTTTCGCTAGAGGCGATGCAACAGGCGGTTCAACTCAACGGCGGGCAGGCCAAACTTGAAGCATCAGGTAACATGACCCTCGACCTCATAGCTGACGTAGCCAAAACCGGCGTTGACTACATATCGATTGGCGCGCTGACTAAACACGTGCAGGCCATCGACTTCTCAATGCGGTTTATAGATGCCGAAAAGAATTAGCCGTATTAATGGCTCGCATAGCCTTTGTATAAGCATTAGCAACACGATTAATAAGAAGCTACCGGTAAAGGAGGCTATAACCCTTCACCACTTACTACATGGCCGCTGCAATTAGGTGTCACATAATCAGGCGCTGCAGACAATGCCCATTGCGTGCTTGCCAGCAATCTTCCAGTAGAACAGTCATAGTGCTTATCGACAACGCTATAAGCATCTGTAATGCGAGTGGGCTTAGAAAAAACAGGATGCCACTGGGTAAGAGTGGTTCGAGTAGCTGCGGTGCTAATCACATCTGTTCCAACTCGATCTTGAGCCCACCGTAACCCATCGGTGCGCTTAATTTCACGGCCACGGGTATCATGATCGTAGTCGGTCACATTTCCTGCCCAATCGGTCACTCGATCTAGCAAGCCTTGACTATCGTAGCTATAAAATTGATCGACTGCTTCACAGCTAATAGTCGGATCATTAGCGTTACTATGGGGCTGGCCAGCGACGCGCGTAATCTTTCGAGTATTCGCAACCTCGGCGAAATAATAGCGTGTCTGCTTGCCTCGGGCATTGATCTCAGAAACATAGGGCGCAGCCGGTGCGGTGAAGTGAGAATAATCTAATGTTACTAGCTCAACGCCCGCGGTTGCCTGCGGTGCTTCGCGCTTTGACATCACTGCGCGATGAGCTGCATCGTAAGCCCAAGTGACGTAGCGCAAACCCCGAGAATCAGTGATGCCGGTCAGACCTTGCGGAAATTCGTCATCTTCATAATGATAAGTGGTGTAGGGATTATCCTCTAAAAAAGGATTATTACCTTCTGCAGTTGGCGTGCTATCTGGGTAGGATGCAAACGTTAAACGCTTATTTTTTTGATCAATATCATATTGCTCATACCCATAGCGATAAATGCCTCCATTGAAATCTATTACTTGTGATAAAAAGCCATCTTGGTAAAAAAACGTAAGCTCTCTATCCGATTGATCGATGACACGGTCAAGTGTTGTTGAATCTCCATCACCACCTTGCTCGTCAGTGAGCTCATAATACAAATCGATAACACTCTGCTTGGAGTCCATTCTGCGCACGAGTCTACCCTGGTTATTAAATCTCTCAACCGAAACGTTACTTTGAAAAAATCGCCAACCTATAATTTCACCCACCTGTACGATGGATTCCAAGCGTGTATCGTTATCGCTGTCGCTCACCCAGTCCGCGCCTATTTTTTCAAAATAAATTGACCCTGAATTTGGATTTTGTACATAGATATACTTTAAATTGGCATAGTCATTTTTTTCAATGGCTGCCGACGAGCACCCCGAAAAATCATGCCAAACACCACCAATAATGTCAGCACTAGCCGTACAGCCCTCAAGCTCAAATGGCTCGCCGTCCAAAGGCTCTGCGGCGAAACCAAATACTAGCCGCGTTTCAAAATTATGACGCCATTGAGTACCCAGCGACGAACTTGTGCGCTTTGAAGACTGGCTATCATAAGTACGAATAAAATCTAAAGTACTGTGCCCGACATCATCAATATCTTGTTCGTGTTGTATTTTTTGACCGGTAAGAATATTGATGGGATTGCCAGCACTAGGGTCAGGGCAGGATCTCTTTTTACTATTGTCCACACCCAGGCAGACATCACCGGCGCTAAGCACACCCTGTCGACAAACTCTGCCCCACGTGGCAGACCGACCCGACCCCGTATACGTGTCACCTCTGACTGTATCAAAACGGCAGGTAATAGACAGCGCCACACCATTTTGAGTGAGTCTCTCAAGCTTTCTATTAGTAGCATTATTTATCTGACTGCATGAATAATTCCCTGCGGCCTCAGCACTGGCAAAAAACTTCGAGTGTCCATCGGCAATGTACATGTAGTACCCCCACACGGGGTAGCGAGCTGAATAGGCTGTCGACACAAAACCCGAGCAAAGCACCAACACCATTAATACTGTGCAGTGTCTCTTCAGTTGAAGAACGTCACAGCAAATTAAAAAATACGAGCAATTCCTTTTGCCTACTTTTCCCATGAACAAATACTCCATTATTTGTTACTGCATATTGGATACTAGTTGGTGATTGTCACATGCAGATTATCGGGTCTGCTGCCCATCAAGACAGTGGGTTTTCTACCATTGAGGTAGAGCTGATAGACTTCTATATTAACTTGCTGTCTATCTGGGCTCTTCGCAAATCCAACAACCAATCCTTCATTGTTGTACACCCAGTCGAAAAACTGACTACTTTGTTTTAACCATTTATTAAGTGCCTCCCTCGTCTGAAAATGCAACTGACTGTCTTCGGCAACAATTCTTGGCCCAAACATTTGCCATAGGTATGCACTCGCAGGGTCATAAGCGCCAAGCATTCCAAACCAGCGCTTTTGGCGAGGAATCAGTGTGCGGCGCTCTTCATAATCATCCCATTGATAAAGCCGCGTTAATGCATCAACATACACTACTCTCACCATACCATTTTTATTGGTCGCGGTAATTTCCATACCCGGCTGCATGGCCAGCTCTGTAAATGCAAACGGTGCATCGATTTTTTTTTCGTAATTGCACGCTGCTGTTAAAAACAGCACGTAAAAAACAATGATGCCTTTCATCACTACCTCGTATGTTGAACTAAATGGCGAAATAAAATCTTTATTTGAAAGGGCACGTTGGGATTATTGGCCAGATCCCGATCGCACTGCGCCTCGCACTCGGCAAGCTCCTCACATTTATAGCTTTGGCAGTCATTTAAACAGGTGTCGTGATAATAATAAGCCCAGTCTTCATCATCTCGCGGCTTTACCCAGCCCTCCTCTCCTTCGCGCGGAAAATCATCAGCCTCTCGCCAGCCCTTAGCTTCTTTGCGCGGCGGCCCTTTGCGAGGTTTTGGCGGCGAATACTGCTGCCCATTGACCCTGCCCGGCCCTCCCCAGTTACCATGGTAATAAAAATTCAATAGGCCATAAGGATCAACATACAACAATGCGTTTTGATAAGCATAACTATAGGTGTTAATGCCACCGGCCAAGCCCGTGGGATCACTTTGAATATACCGCCCTAATGATGCATCGTAGTCACGAAAATAGTTATACCAATAGCTACTTTCACGATCATAAAGCTGACCTGGAAAACCCAGTTCTTGGTCGTCTGTAGCATTTAAAATGACGCGCATCGATCCAAACGGTAAATACTGCCCACGCCAAATCAGCTGCGCACTGGCGTCGGTTAATGCAAGCGGTCTACCCAGATGGTCGTTGTGAAAATATTCGATGCTGGCAGAGTCCCGGTCAGTCACCACCCTCGCAAGCCTGTGTTTATTGGCATGAATAAATTCATTACTATGCTCCGCACCGGGGACATTCATTGCCAGCAGTCGACCGGACTCGTCATAATGAAAATGCTGCACCGAACCACTCACTGATTTTGATACCCGCTGGCCAAGCGCATTATATTGATAGACCGCCGTCGGCTCACCATTTTTGCTCAGCTGCACGAGGCGATTGTGATCGTTATACAATAACTCATATAACTCTCCTGAAAATCGAGTATCACTTTTTACATTACCCGCCTCATCATAAAGAAATGAGCGTGTTCTTTCATCGCTACCCTCTCTCGCAGTTACATCGATCAGACGGTTACTCAGCGGTTCATAGCGATAGTTTTCAGTGAGGGGTGTCTCGGTCCCAAGATGCTGACGACTCAAACGATTACTGATTTTGTCGTAATCATAGCTAATGCTGCCGTAAGCACCGTGAGCCGTTTTAACCCGCTCAACCTCATCAAAGCTAAAGCGCTGATTGTTGTTCACATCATTGACGTCAGATAACTCACTAATATTACTATTTTCATCAAAGACATAACGTAAATTAAGTAGCTCAGCGGAGCCCCGATCAATAATATTAGTTAATCGATAATCTTGATCATAGACAATAGTTCGGCCAATTCCGTTAGCAAAAGTAACAGCGCTCAATGGCCCATATGGCTTGTAGCGTAAACTATTAACAACGGGGCTGTCGTTATTAAAGACTTCAGTAATTTGCCCTGCGGAATCATAAGCATACGAAACACGACGCCCACTTGGATAACTCATACTGGCAACCTGATCGGCCAGGGTGTAGCGATAACTCGTTTGATATTCAACGCCATCAATCGTCGACTTTTTCTTTATGACGTTTCCACGGTGGTCATACCAATACCGCGTTATTCCGCTTTGATCATAAATATAAGCCAATCGCCCCACACCAAAATTTCCGGGGCTCCTATCATCATAAATATAGGTGATATTCTGCTCTGGATTGCTGGGGGCAATTACATGAGTCAACCGATTAAGTGGATCGTAGCGATAATAAATCTCAGTTCCACCAGCATTCAAACGACTGGTTCGATTACCCGCATTATCATAGGTATAACGCGTTGCACCGGTATCGGGGCTGCTTAGGCCATCTAGTTCGCCAAAAGCATTGTATTCATATACTGTTTGCAAACCTCGCGGGTCGGTAACCGACTGCACTCGCTCAATCTGATCGTAGCTGTAAAACGTTGTTGGGTTGTCCAATAGGTCTGCCGGTGTTTGATCGGGCTCGACCTTTTCGACTAATTGGTCAAAAGCATCAAACGCCTGATAGGTCGCATGCCCTTTTCGATTAATCAGCTGGTTGGGGTTATTATTTTTATCATAATCAATGCGCCGAGCCTGCCCTGAACTATTAAGCGATTTTCGCAGGCGTTTAAGCCCATCAAAAACTCGTGTTTGAACTCTTTGAATTTCACAACCGGCTGCTTGATTGGAAAGATTGCCCGAGCAAATAGTTTCCGTGACCTGACCACCTGCAGCGTTTAAGGAATATTCTATACGCTCGCCTAAGGCATTATAAATTGCAACAAGCCTCTTGCTCACATCATATTCATAGCCAATAAAACTATCATCCGGCATAGTAACTTTAACCAGCTGACCAATTGCATCGTACTCAAATGCTGTGGTTGCATTAAAGCCTTCGAACACTGGATGCTTTACGGTGTAACTAAGCAGCCAGCCTCGAGGGTCGTACTGTAACTGGGTAGTAACATTATTCGCATCCACAATTTTACCAACCTGACCTCGCCCATTGTAATCACTCATCACAATGGTGTGACCCAGAGCGTTACTCACTCGGGTAACGTTGCCTGCTCGGTCATAATCAGTCGTAGTAATATCGTCCACAGCTAAATCGTCACGTGGACCATTAATTTGGCGCTGCGCAACACCGGTACTGCCCGGCTCATCAAAATATTGATAGTCGTAGGTTGATGAACTAGACGTGCTTCGAGGTCGCAACGTGTATTGCCCATGATGCAGTGAGCGAATACCCCCTAGGGCCTGTCCTATAAAGAGCAAATCGGCTGTATCGACTCGACCGTCGCCAGTACCGGCAGGTGCTACGTCGGCAGCCAATAAAGCCACTGCATCAAGCCGCTCTATACCCAACACATGTCGCTGAACGCGTACGTAATCTTCCAATGCTAATACGCCATCGGTACCTTGTTGCGGCGCTACATCCCCAGCTACGATATGCATGCTTGCCGCCACTTGAGCAGCGCCCAAAATTACACTGGAAAAGAGCAAACCATTTGCAATCAATTTTCGGTAACTATTTTTTAAAGGCATAATCTGAGATCCTTCTCATGGATTAATTTTTTCTAGTTATTGGCTTACCCTCATTTCTTATTGCATTTCTTATCGCATTTCCTATTGAATTGCTAGACAACACCAAACAATCAAATGTCACAAAGCAACGTCTTTTACTTTAAATTTGTCTAACAATCACTGCACTCAACCCACTCACTTTATTACCCTCAATATCGATATATTCGGGTGGCTGTAACCATTCGAACGGATTAGCACCGGCATCTATTCTTTGCCAGCGAGGCCAACCAATCGCCACCGAAGACAAATCTAAGAATTCAGATTTACCATCAGCATTTAACGGCGCAGCATCAGCCCTAAAAAAGCCATGAGGATTACTTAAAGTAATGATCAAAAGAGAATAATCTTCTACAGGCTTGTGCTCATAGTGCCAGGCAAGCTGGACATTAGGATCGCCCGTGAGCTTAGTGACGCCAAATGGAATTTTTAAATAATTACTAATCATATCGGCATGATTCACTTTTATCCGAAATGTCACCCCTGCCACTTCGGTGGTAGGCTCAAAGCCTGCGTCTACCTTGGTTTGTATAACAACATGCGGCAACGGACCGGCCTCATTCAACCACGCATTTTGATAAATATAGCGCGGCTCCAACGAGGTGACTATTCGCTGCAAATTTGCTGGTTTGGTTGGCAGGCTATCTTGAGGAAGAATCGACAGGCTGTGCTCGCTATAAGCACCAATGTCAGGCATCGTCACGTTAA
>Ga0115560_1000670_pt1 | contig 26285 bp, 28 predicted proteins | sample COGITO_mtgs_1105_5_FD_87278 | JGI IMG/M metagenome (GOLD analysis project Ga0115560, IMG submission 87278) | Pelagic marine microbial communities from North Sea - COGITO_mtgs_110509 | ecosystem: Environmental > Aquatic > Marine > Epipelagic | place: Germany:Helgoland, sampling site Kabeltonne... | reverse complement strand
TGAATTTGAGGGTTCAATTTCTCAATATTACGGCCGCGTTACACCTCTTGGTACAAGACAGATAGTGAGTTTAAATTTTTATCTCGTTCAAACATCCTGTGGTTACGGAGTTTCCCTATTTCGCTATAAAGGAGACTGTTCTGTGACAGACAACTGGCACGACGACAAAGGACCAGACGGTATTAAGTCATACTGGGAACAGAAAAACCTAAGTAGTATCGATGGCCTTCCCACAGGTCTTAAGGTCAACAAGGAATAGAAATTTAAGTTCATGGATTCGTACGAAACTTCATGTCATCTGACGTCTACTTTGGACGAGATAAAGCAATCCTAAAACAAAGAGAAAGTATAAAACAAGAGACTTTTGAAGGACGGCGCTTGCAACACCGTCGCATAATAATATTAATAAGATGATCCAGACCCTTTCTTAGTTCAGGACGCCCTTGAACCCTAATACTCTGACAACGGACAGCTGGCGTCAGGCACTGTATGATCTATTTCCTTTTATTCTGGAGTTACTTCTGTGCTATACAATTTTTGTCCTTTTGGAGTTTATAGCTCTTTGCCCAAAATTATTTATATCTAAGGAGAACTTAGATGACTGAAGATCAGATTATTCGCAAAATAGCAGTTATATTCGTGACAGACGTCGTTAATTTTAGCACGCTTATGGAAAAAAATGAGAATTCTACACTGAGAAGTCTTCGGGCCTGTCGTGATATCATGGATCAACTTTTCAAGAAATATGATGCCCGTATCTTTAATACAGCAGGAGACTCAGTTCTTGCCGAATTCCAGAGTGCAGTAAATGCAGTAGTTTGTGCTACTGAGTTTCAGAAAATGATTAATAAACGTAACCTTTCTGTATCAAAAGATTTGCAGATGCAGTTCCGTATTGGTCTTAATGTGGGTGATGTTATTGTAGAGGGAACAAATCTTTATGGCGAGGGGGTAAATAATGCTGCACGGTTAGAAGTATTAAGCCAACCAGGGGGGGTTTCTTTATCAAAAGCAATATATGAATTTGCAAATAAAAAAGTGGAATTTAAATTTACCGACCTCGGTACTCAGAAAATAAAAAATACTGTATTACATGCTTATGACGTGATCATAGAAGGTTTAGAACAGCGGGTTTTAGGTTCTTCAAATGAGCCAAGCGAAATAACTGAAAGCAAGCCACCAACAATTGCCGTAATGCCGTTCAAAAATATGACTAATGATGAAGAACAAGAATACTTTGTTGATGGGGTTACAGAAGATATAATTGCTAATCTCTCTTCTTGGAAATCTTTTCCAGTTATCGCTAGAAACTCTACCTTTAGCTTCAAAGGACAAGAAATAAAACCATCAGAACTGGGTCAGCGATTGGGAGCAGATTATATTGTCGAGGGCAGCATACGCAAAGGTGGCAATAAGATACGAATTTCAGCAAGCTTAGTAGATTCAAAAGATGATCAACAAGTTTGGTCTAAACGTTGGGATCGCTCATTGGATGATATTTTTGAGGTACAAGACGAGGTATCACAGGAGGTGGCAACATTAATTTTTCCTGCTCTTAAAGGAAAAGAGCACGAACGCATACGAACTAAATCGCCTTCATCTTTGTCTGCTTGGGACAATTACTTAAAAGCCTTGGCTATATATAACCAGACATGGGCTGGTGACGATCCAGATGAAGCTGCAAACAAGGTATTTTTCGGACTTTGCGATAGCGCAATAGCTATGGATTCAGATTTGTGTGACGCTTATGTGCTAAAAGCTAAACGCATTTATGGCAACTTATTTATGTCTGTGCATCAACACCAACGCACAGAAAACGAGTTATTATTTCATGATCTGTCTTTCAAAGCTTATTCTATTGATCCTAATAATCCTGAAGCAGTCGCTATGTATAGTAGATCGTTTAATCTTAAAAAAGATTATCCACAGAGATTGAAATATGCAAGACAGGCATTGGACCTGAACCCAAGTCACGATGGTTCAAATAATGACTATGGCTGGGCTCTATGTAATGATAAACATTTTGAAGAAGCAGAATATTATCTGTTAAGAGCAATGGAAATGAATCCAATTGGCAGGAGAGGCTATGAAGGTTTAATGCCTTTCCTTTACATGGCAATGGCTAATTCTAATAAGAGCTTAGAGTGGTGCAATATTCTGTATGATAGGGGTTCGCACAGTCGTTATAATGGTTGGAGGGCGGCAATCTATGTTCATCTGGGAGATTTTGAGAACGCTAGAACATTTTTGAAACAATTTCGTGAAGAACGTCCAGAAGTGAAAACAATAGAAGATTATGAAAAAGTTGCTCCTTCTATTTGTAAGGACTATCTAATTGACGGGTTGAGTCCAATTTGGAAGGATTGAGTAGCTTAAACTTATTAGTGGATCATGAATTAAACGGTGCTTCCACACTGCGCTGAGTTCCTGCTTACATCTTGATATCATTGTCCGTTATCAGATTAGGTAGTATTAACTGGAAAGGTTATACAAGTGCAGGATGGAGACACTAATCAGGTAAATGGGGTCCCAACCAACTTAGCAGCCCTAGACTGCCCGAAGAGGTAATTGAGGGCAGCGGCTATGCAACTGAGATTTCCCAAAACTTTCAGGGCTTACAGCTGACTTGTGATTATATAGGTGCTAAACATACAACCGCTTAATTTGATACTGCAGTACAAACGGTGCAGACTTTGGGCGATAAATGATGATCAACTCTTCCTATGAGCTTTGGGAGAAATACAGTATGTGGGATTTCTATTAAATGCGTACAGCTATTTTAATATTGCTAATAAATCTTGCTTCAAGTGCTTGGGCCAATAATGTTATGATTGGAAGTGCAGGTAGCAAATTGAAAGGGGAAGTTGTCTCTGAATTTAACAGTCCTTGGGCGATGTCTTTCATTAATAGCGACAGCCTACTGGTCACCACAAAAGCTGGAAAACTTTGGCTCGTAAGTACGAGTGGTGAAAAGTATTTAGTAATTGGAGTCCCAAAAGTTTTTGCAGGGGGCCAAGGAGGATTAGGTGATGTCATTCTTCATCCAAAGTATGAAAAAAATAAACTAGTCTATATTTCTTACATCAATTCAGACAATGCAGGGAAGACACGATATGCGTCCGTAATACGAGGCACATTAGAAAACTCAAAAAAACCCCAGCTAAAAAATATTGAACCTATTTGGCGGCAAATACCCGCTCGACAAGGGAAAGGACATTTTTCCCATAGAATTGCGTTTGGTCTCGACGGAACACAACACGCTGGAAAGATTTTCATCACATCTGGTGACAGGCAAGAGCAAACCCCTGCACAACAGTGGGACATGGCGTTAGGAAAAATTATCCGTCTTAACGAAGATGGAACTGTACCTACGGACAACCCATTTCAGGACAAAGGTGAGCTTGCAAAAACCTTTTGGACCGTCGGTCACAGGAATGCCCTTGGAATCGCATTTGATAAAAATGGTCAACTTTGGTCGCACGAAATGGGCCCGAAGCATGGAGATGAGCTTAATTTAATAGTTGCTGGTGAAAATTATGGATGGCCGCTGGTATCTGAAGGTGATCATTATAGTGGTGCAAAAATTCCTGTTCATAAAACAAGGCCAGATTTCAAAGCACCTAAACTTTTTTGGGTACCTACCGTGGCTCCATCAGGATTAGTTTTTTATGAAGGGGGTGAGTTTTCTGAATGGAATGGAAATGCATTCATAGGAGGGTTGAAAAGCAAAGCCTTAGTTCGAATTGATTTTAAAAATAAAAAGCCTTTCGAGGCTGAACGATTTAGCTGGTCCCAAAGAGTAAGAGAGGTTGAAATGGGTTATGATGGTGCCATTTGGGTGCTGGAAGATGGCCCATCTGGCAGGTTAATTAAATTCACAAAACCAAACGAATAGATTGCTTTTTAGGTAGGCTTTTCCCTCCTGAGCCCATGTCTATTTTTACCGCATTCCCAGAGAAGGTACTGACGAAAATATAAGACACTGCGTCAAGCCTGATGGCTAGACGTTCAATCCGTTCTTCGTTCGTCATGAAAACTTCCTCCACCCCAAATCAGGAATTTACAGGAAGTATCCCGAAATTCTGTAAATATCCAAATAGCTTACTTTGGCGGACCTATCAGTTTGGACGCGCCGTTTATCAGTCGTCGTGGTTAAAGATGGAACGTCCTAATGGCGCAACCTTCGGAAAGCGGGCCATACCCATATAAAGAACTGTTTTAAACGGCAGTGGGCCAAATGTTATATCGAACTGGCGGTTTAAGCCGCGCGGTCCCAACCCCGTTTGGGGTCCGACGGTTAGCCCAGCATTCATGATCGCTGTGCGAAGCTCACGCGGTTTGATAAACATTGCCGGATCATGGGTGCCCTTGGGCAAAAGACGTAAGACATCTTCGGCGACGGTGATGGTGGCAAGGCGCGCGATCGGATTGCGGTTTATTGTATCATACAAAAATAGACCGCCGGGTTTGAGAACGCGCGCAACCTCGGCCAAGACCTGGCTTAGATCGCGGACGTGTTCTAGAACATCAACGCAGACGACAATGTCGAATGTGTCATCGGAGTACGGCATGTGTTCGCCCACACCAACGTCGTATGTGATATCGAGATCACTGGTTTTTGCGTGTTGTTTTGCGGCCTGAATGGCGTCTTGCGCTGGGTCAATTCCGCTGACACGCGCGCCCTTGTGCGCCAATGCCTCGGCCATGAATCCACCTGCGCACCCGAGATCGAGAACGGATTTTCCTTGCCAATCGGTCAGTTTATCGAACCATTTCAGACGTCCAGGGACGAGGTTTTTTAATGTCCTAACCCAACGGATTTCATCAGACCACCAGTTGGCGGCGACATCATTATAAATTTTAAGGTTGTTGCGCCGGCCTGTCATTGCGACGGTTTCCTGAAAATGCGGGGGATCATGTAGGGCACTTTTTTTCGGTAGCGGGCAAAGCGGTCACCGTAACGTTTGGTAAAGCGACGTTCCTTTAGCTGTGGGGCAAGTACGCAATACGTAGTCAGGCCGACTGCTAAAAACAACTGATCCGACGTCCATACAGGTACGGTCCATGTGGTCAGGGCAAACGCGGCATAAATCGGTTGGCGGATGATGCTAAACAAACCGTGGGTGGGCATATCGGGAAAAACTGGTTTGATGTTTTGCATCAATGACATCCAACCCAATGCGCCGGATTGAACTTCTGCACCGGCGTCAGCGCTGGCCCACAACAGTAACAGCCAAGACAGTCCATACATGATACAGATCGCGACAAACACACCACCCGATGCCTCCCACCAGATTGTGCCGCATGGCGTGCACAATGCGAACAATGTAAGCAACTGCATCGAAGCGATGGTGGCGTAGATCGTCGTGGACAGCGTTTTAGCATGTTGATTTGGTGCTAGCCATGCCAGGATTCGCTTCCCCTTCGACGTCAAAAGCAGGGAGTGAACAATCGGGAACTGAAGGATTAAGGCAGTATTTGCCAGAATAGCGTAGGGCGCAGGCACCCGCCCAAAGCTCATACTCATGCCAAAAAACATTGCTACTATCATAGACAGGACCGCGAGGGCGAACAGCATGTGGCACACCACCCCGTATGCCAGTGCGGTCGCAATACGCGCACGCCCAGGTGGCGGACACAAAGTTGAAATAGATAATTTGATAAATCGCACGAGCGGTGATTTTTTTGTCATGGGAGTGAGGTGTTTCAGGTTTGGTGGATTTCAAGAGTGGTGTGCAACACGCCGCGAACAAACGGCAGATGTTTCAATTAAAATGGAACCGATTATCGGATTGAACCGTATTACTGATAAGTGACAGAAAAGGAACACGATAATGCCTGACATCAAAGCAGACGCAATTGTTTTTGCCCGGTTTGACTGCCCGTCAGAAACGTTGGTGCGCAAAAATACTGAGCATGCTCCTTGGCATGAAGATGGTCGCCATGCGAACGATAAATCACAGCATCGTCGGTATCACGGACTTTTCGAAGACCTGATGAACTAAATTCATGGCAGAATTTGTTGGGACCCGTGCAGCTGGCCTTGCCGCAATGCAAACGTTCGTGGCTAGTATGGGGCGACGGTATGAGCAGGGCCGCAATTATGACAATGGGCCAGGACAGCACACCAATGTGTCGATGCTGTCGCCCTACATCCGCCGTCGCCTGATAACGGAGCATGAGGTAATCACCGCTGCGCTTGACGCGCACGGCCCTGATGATGCGTCCAAGTTCGTCGAAGAAGTGATCTGGCGCGGATACTACAAGGGATGGCTGGAACGCCGGCCGCAGGTTTGGGACAGCTATGTCGTGGGCCGTGACGCGGATTTTGCCGCGGTAAAGCGGGATGGCAGATTGCGTCGTGATATTGAACTGGCTGAGGCGGGAAACACCGGCTTCAATTATTTTGACAGTTGGGCGCAGGAATTGACGCAGACAGGGTATTTGCACAACCACGCGCGGATGTGGTTTGCCTCTATCTGGATTTTTACGCTTGAGCTGCCCTGGCGATTGGGCGCAGATTTTTTCTACCGCCATCTTTTGGATGGGGACGCCGCGGCAAACACGTTGAACTGGCGATGGGCGGCGGGCCTGCACACACGTGGAAAACCCTATCCTGCAAGACGCCAGAACATTGATATATTCACCAACGGGCGTTTTACCCCTGAGCACGGCGAACTGGCCGAGGTGAGCAAAGGTTTAGAAGCATCCGAACCTGATGGGCTGCCCACCGTTCAACCCATTAGGGACATGCAAACAGCGAAACCTGACGTGCCAACAGCAGTTTTGATCACCGATGAAGATTGTCTTATTGAAGATTTCAATCTGGGCGCATTGAATGTGCAAGCTGTGGCCGCACTGGCATGCAGTCAACTGCGGTCTCCGCGTGCCGTGTCAAATACAGTTTGTCAGTTCGAAGAAGTGGCCTTGCGTGATGTGGCAAACCGCCTGAACTGCGCGTCGCAGACCCTAACGGCGAAGGATCCCACAGGTCTTGCTGATTGGGCGACATCTGCAAATGTACAACAGATATTCACGCCTTATGTCACGTATGGCCCCTTGCGCGATTGGCTTGATGCGGCCCTGCCAACCCTTGCGTCCCGAGGTATATCTTTGTGCGAACAAAGACGCGATTGGGACGAAGCGATCTGGCCTCATGCCACGGCTGGATTTTTTAAAGTCAAAAAACAAATCCCACGCATTTTGGACCAAACAATGATTTGTGCGTCCACATGAAAGGCCGCACTGCTGACCTTGTGAGCCGCTATATGGTACTGACAAAAGAAACCATGCCAATGCTTGCGCGAACGTCACACATGCATTGGCCCATCCGCAATAATCATTGTTTTCAACGCGTTGTCCTCGACGCAGTGTGTGGCGGTGTTTGGTACGATTACGTGCCGCAACCTGCCTACAAGCATCTGACACAAGACCAAGCTGCCAAAGCGGTAGAGCTGTGCGAGGCGATCTTGTCTGGGGTTACAGATTTGGGAGTGTTGAACCAGCAATCCTTAGCATGGCGCGGCAAAAGGCGTGTGATCAAAAAAACTGACTTAGGGAATGGTCCTTCATCTCAAAGGTGATGCACTGAGGAGAGGTGCTGAGCCTTTACCCGTTATGGCAGTCGATTCAAATAAACAACAACTTGCCCAATGTGAGGCTACACCTATCTGATATGAAACTTTGTTTATGTCACTAACCATGGAGGCCCTGCCCAATGGCGACCACCAGTTCAATTGAGCTCAAAGATCTAATTCTAAATACAAACATCGGGACATATGGGCCTAATGATCCAGTGCCCGACTATCACCTGCTTGATTTGACGTTGCAGATTGACCCGGTAAATGTCCTGATCCTGCAGGACCGCATGGCGGATGTTTTTGACTATGATCCACTCATCTCCAAACTCATGGCTTTGGCGCTAACGAGTCACCGCGAAACACAAGAATGGCTGATCACACAAATAGCTCAGCTGTGTGCACAAGAACCCGCGATCCAAACGGCTGAAATTTACCTTCGCAAATTTCCGGTTGATCAAGGATCAGGCACCCTCGGCGTGCGCCTGATGCTGGATCAGGCTGATTTCGCGCAGCTTCGCAAAAACCCATAATATGCAATCCAACCCGTTCTAAGGGGCCAAGACAAGACCCATTACAAAGCGCTCAGAAACAAGCTTCGGTAAATAGCCAAGTGTCTCATCAGCCCGTTTGCGCTACAGTGGTATGTAGTACAGCCCTGTTGGTCCAGTGGAGACGAGTTTTGCCTTGTCTGATGGCACCTCGACTGTGCTATCGAGACCGACAGATAATTCGGTTACCACGATTTACGTAGTGCCGTTCGGTGACAAACGGATATGGTCCTTTCTCGTAAGGAACCCGAGTGGTTTGTTCTACGTTCATGGTCAATGATGAAAGCCTGAAGTTGTATCAGATGAGAGCGACTGGGTTGTCGGATTGGCCTCGAGGTGACTTATTGCTTTCCGCATGTCTCGCATTAAAAGCTCTGCCAGATCTCTGCTCACACCCTGACGAACGAGAATCCGCTGGATTGCTATGGTCTCGCAATTGGCGGGGAGTGTGTAGGCTGGAACTTGCCAGCCATAGATTCGCAGCCTGTCTGCAAGATCAAACAGGTTGTACCCTGGGTCGGCTTCTGGTTTTAAAGTCCAGCAAATTGCCGGTATTCCGGTGGAGGGGTCGCCGTCAAATTGAACGTCAAACGGACCCAAAGCCGATATCTCGGTCGCGAGTGCGTGGGCAGTCTCGTAGCACGCTCCATGAATTTTGGCATAACCTTCATGCCCAAGACGCAGAAAGTTGTAGTATTGGCAGGCAATTTGACCGCCAGGTCGTGAGAAATTAAGGCCGATATCGCGCATATTTCCACCCAGATAGTTCACCCAGAATACGAGATTATCGGGCAGGTCTTGCGGAGTTCGCCACATAATCCATCCAACGCCAAGTGGTGCGAGACCAAACTTGTGACCCGATGCGTTGATTGATCTAACGCGTGGTAATCTAAAATCCCACTCAAGGTCTGGTGCGCAAAATGGGGCAAGAAAGCCTCCTGATGCACCATCGACATGGATCGGAATATCGATCCCCGTATCTGCCTGAAAATTGTCGAGCACATTGGCCACTTCCTTCACTGGTTCGTACTGTCCGGTGAAAGTCACTCCGAGTGTTGGGACTACGCCAATGGTATTTTCGTCGCATCGTTTTAGGACTTCCTCTGGCGTCATTAGCAGGCGACCGTTTTCCATTGGGATTTCACGATGCTCAATATCCCAATAGCGTGTGAACTTGTGCCAGCAAACCTGCACGGGGCCTGTAATTAGGTTGGGCTTGTCGGTTGGCTTTTCTTGGGCTTTGCGCTGCGCTTCCCATCGCCGCTTCATGGCAAGGCCACCCAGCATCGCAGCTTCGCTGGACCCGGTTGTTGAACACCCATAGCCTTCCTTTGTATCTGGAGCATGCCAAAGATCTGCAAGCATTCGCACGCAGCGTTGCTCAATCTCTGCTGATTGGGGATATTCGTCCTTGTCCACCATGTTTTTGTCAATGCAGTCATCCATTAATTGGTGGATTTCTGGCTCTTCGTAAGTTTGGCAGAAGGTTGCAAGGTTTTGTCGGGCGTTTCCGTCCAGCATCAGCTCATCGCGAATGGCGGCATAAACATGTCTTGGATCTTGAACAGGTCGAGGAAAACCCTTCGTAGACAGCGCTTCAGAGAGATCTCTGGCTCCATAGAGCGGTGCCGCTTCCTGATCCTCTGTGAGGGGTTTCTTTCGGTCGTTCATACGGACCTCCCAATGTTCTATAAAATTTCTTCTTACTGGACGTCTAGCAATCGCGCAACAAACTAGAACGGACAGCCGATTGAGCACCGTCCAATTTCATGAATAAAATTGGACGGAAATAAATTAGTGGCTTTGGGTAATTGTTTTACAACTGATGCCAAAGTAATAAACGACTGCGTTATCAGAACAAATCTTTTTCTCATGCACTTTTAATACAGCGCAATCAACCGCGAGGGAATCCCATAGTTTCGCTGAGGTCTCTGAAAGCTATTTTAAAAGTTCATATTTTCGCAGTGAGTATTAAAGCTATCACATTTTAAAATTGTTCAACTTAATCAAAGTAAAGTCTGAGTAAAAAAGTTTCTATGCTGAAGTTTTTTAGTTTATAACCATATTTTCCTAAAGCCATATTTTTTCTTTGGCCTCAGTATAAATTTATAACTTAATATTAATCGTCCTTTCATATAAAGTAATGGGGGGGACAGGTTAAAATTTAGTTTAAGCGTATTTCTATAATTTCTACGGAGTGCTGATGAGGTGAATTCAGGTTTCTAAATTGAATATTTTTGGGAGGTGACCATTCGAGAAAAACTCTGTGTGAAGATTGCGTCTGAGGTTTGCTAGCAAAGGGGGGGTGAGGGTGCCTGTTTTATAATCCTGATGGATTTTAGATTTGGAAAGCTAGGGTGCCTTGGCGTCAAAATTGGATTTTTTGGCAGAGGATGACTGAATGCAACAAAATCTGAAATGTGGTTTTATGGTGTCTGCTGGAGAGTATTTTCGCGCTTCCAAATGAATAAACCTGACCCAATAATTATAATTGTCCCCAGACCTGTCCAACCAGACGGAAGCGTATCAAAAACAAAATAACCAATTACTGTTGCGTAGATAACTTGGGCATACATAGTGGGGGCGAGCGTCGAGGCGTTTGCTAGTAAATGAGCGCGGGTAGCAAGAATATGGCTAATGGCCCCAAAGACACCAATAATGACCAGCACACAAAAACCCATATTTGTTTGAGGCCAATGCCAATTTTGGAAAGCAAACGGGGCGATTGCAAAAGTTGCAACTCCACTGGACCATAATTGACTGGTTGAGTTGTTATCTTGTCCAGCCAATAGCCGGGTTAAAATAAAGTAGCCGGACGCGCAAATCAGTGCAGCGACAGAAAAAATCATTGCCCATTGGAATTCCTCTCCCCAAGGCTGAATAATGATCAAAACCCCCATGAAACCTGCAAAAACTGCCGCAAACCTACGAAGCCCGACTTTTTCACCAAGTATAAAGTAGCCAAGCACTGTTATCATCAGCGGCATAGCGAAAAAGATGGCTATTGTCGTTGTGATTGGAAGAAATTGCAGCGCCAAAAAATTAAATGTTGTACCACCTAAAAGAGCAATTGCGCGGCTGAATTGAAGCTTTGGATTATTCGAAACAAATTGGTTCAAACCACCGCGAGGAATGAAAAGTAAAATTAAAACAATGAACGCACCGCAGTATCTGGCAAAGATGACTTGCATTGCAGGCAGTCCATATAGGATGAGCCATTTCGCAGAGCTATCTATTAAGGTGAATAGAAAAACTGCCACAAACATTAAGATCACTGCGACTGTTGGCTTGTCCTCTCGTGCTGCAGCTATGACCATTTTGGATTATTTTGTTTTAAAATTTTCAGATTGATTTTGCAGTTTTTTACTTTCGGAAAAAATGTTCTTAGGTTTATTAAAGTCATTGCAGTAACATCATTCTGCTAGACCTGAGTAATCCTCATCAGATACCTTCTCTAGCCACTCGGTTATTCGTCCACCCAACGCTTCTTGGATAGCGATGTGGTCCATGCCAGTACTTATCTTTTGTGGGCACTCATTTTTTAGCCCAACAAGTCCGACACCACTGACCACTTGGAATGTTTGCCCCAATGGGTGTGTGTGCCATGCCGTGTGTGCGCCCGTTTCAAACGCTAAATTCAACGCCCGGAGGCTTGCTGGATCTGGAGCCTCGACAATAGGGTCCTGCCATACTGTGCCTGTGAACCAGTCAGATAATGCCTCCTTAGTTGGTCGTGATCCGGCTATCATTATTTTCATAGACGTTCCCTTGGAACTAAATGCTTAGTAGCGATGTCAGATAAGGCCACGGTAGTTGGAAATATACAAGGTTCACATTCCAGTTTGCCTGTGGCGTATTGATATATTTGGTGATGTTCAGGGTCATGCCAGCCGTCATTCCGGCAAAAGTCCTTTGTCATTACTCGACAAACACGTGTACGCGTTGGGCAGCATTGTTGGCAAAACCCGCCTGATCCCAAGGCGGATCAAGCGGTTGGATATTGCCATTCATATCGCTAGCACGACATCTCAAAATATATTCTCCCGGTTCAGCCTGCCAGGAGAATGTCCATTTTTGCCACGCATAGCGATATTCCTTTTCCGACAGCTGTGCTTGTCTCCATTCACCGGCAACCTCAACTTCGACTTTAACAATTGGAACACCGTCGCCTGACCATGCCCTTCCGATCAAATCAACCGCACCTGCTGATACAAAACGCTTGCGTGTTGACCAATCGGGAACCCCGGGCGGAACCATAAGGGATTTAACGCGTATAGTTTGAATCGGGATGCCTGGATCATCTTTGTGCGCCTTAAAACGATAGGTCTTAACCTGTTGATATCCGTCATATGGTTCGGTCAATGCTCTGATATTTGTAAGCCACTTAACGCTTGCCATGCCATACCAACCTGGAACAATGATCCGCAAAGGAGCACCATGTTGAGGGAGCAGGGGTGCACCGTTCATGGCATAGACCAGCAAAACATCCAGTTCTTTGATTTGAGAAAGTGTCAAACTACGCCCAAAGAAGTGAGGCTCACCCATGTCGTAACCGTAGTCCGCACCAGTGAACGATATCTCGGCAACATTATTTTTGGGGCAAGCTCTTTCAATTAAAGGTGCAAGTTTCGTTCCTGTCCATTCGGACGTTCCAACGGCTTCATACATCCAAGGCATAGAATGGGATCGTGGTGAAACACCGGCGCGACCGTTTCCAGCGCACTCCATTGTTACGGGTATTGTCAATGCAGGCAAAGTCATAATTTCTGCCATCGAAAACTCAAACAGTGTTTCAAATGAACCTGAAAATTCTAATTTATATGCTTTAGGATCCAACAACGGCACATCAAAGTGAGTGAGCAGATAATGACACCCTGTAGGGGTGATGTCTAAGGTCAAAGTCTCTAGCAAATTTCCATTGTTTCGATTTGCTAGACCAACTTCAGCTTGGCTATAAATGCCGTCCACTGTTATTGGCTTATTAGAATAAATCTGAAATGGATTTGTGCTCATATTCATTCCTTTGCTTTGAAGCTTTGTGGCACCCGACCGGAGAAGTTACAAAATCTGGAGCCATCTTTTTTAGAATAAAGCATGGCGAGGCCAAACCCAAAAACTACTTAAAAAGATTTGGATAGGATTATCCTCACCATATCGCCATCTGCACCGTTCGAGTTTCTGTTCACCACCTGGCCATAACTTACCTTTATTGAGGTCGACCTACTGAGGTTCAAGCCAATACTTGCACCCAATGAAAAAGAACTCTGCTTATCATCGTTTGAGACACCGTTGTTGCTCGTTTCACCGCCGTTGATCCAGAGACCATCCACAGACAAAAACATTGCTCTAGTGATATTGTGGGACAGGTGAGCTTCAACTTGGTACAAGGGCTTTTGAGATATTGTTCCACCACCAAAAGCGGAGCTATTTTTGGAATAAAAAGTTACAGATGGTGAGACCTCTAAAACAGTAAGCTTTGGATCAAGAAAGGAGTTTCCAAAGTAATAAACAACAGGCACACCGAACTGAGCAGCCCAACGATTTGATCCCAAATTAATAGCCTTTGACTGCGAATAGCTTCCGGTGGGTAAAGTTATTTTTGCTAAAACTCCTACGGATAAATTCGGGTTGAAAGCGGCATAATCCTGCTGTGTCAAAGCTGGTACGCCGCGTAAGGCGACAATGCCTCCAAGGATGACATCGCCAAAGCCGTTACTGTCCCCCTTTAGTCCCGCGAACGGACCACTAATCGAGCCCGTCACGTCTCCGAATGGAACAATTGCAAACGCGCCTGCTAATCGATCACCTATCGCGAAGCTTTGGGTATACTGAGCGACTCCGATGTTCATATCAAGGTCAGCGTTTCTATTTATAACGCCTGAGTCGAAAACAGTATTTCCAGATACGAACAAGCCATAGCCTGCAATTGTTTTCATCCCGTCGGGAGTGGGGAAGTACGCGCGAGGTCCATCACCTTGAGCGTACCCAGCATTTGATAATACGGTAAGAAAAACAACGGATGCAGTAAGTGCCCCCATCAGTTTCTGCATGAATATGGAAAGTTTTTTCATCTTTTTACCTTATTAAAATTCTGCACCCAATAATGGAGCACGTTTCATTGTTTTTTAGTCTCAGGTTTCATCAAGGATCTACGAAAACAGTTGGTTGGGCACATAATTTGTCAACTTGACTTCAAATGGTTTTCCGTTTGGGGCGGTTGGCTTATTTTAGGAAAGGTTGTGCTGAGCTTAAGCATAGAAATTAGTTAGTCAAAAACCAGCTAGCAGTACAGCGGAAAGCAATATAACTTCATTTGATGGCCCAATTTATGATATTGTATAATTTGATAATGGTCTGTGATATTTTCCTAATTTATGGTACCAGTGGATCGCCTAGCGCAGTAGGATTCACTACTTAATTTCAATTACCAAAGCGTGTAAGATGAATTAATGAAGTGTGTCTTATTGAAAACATTAAGGGGTATTCTTTCCAAAATAATTTAATTCGTCTACGACAGTTAAAACTCAAATGCGGAGCAAATAATGACACAGGACCCTTATGCCGCACTTGGCTTATCAAAGACAGCTACACCTGATGCAATTAAAAAGGCTTATCGCAAGATTGCGCGAAAAAACCACCCAGACCTAAACCCAGACGATCCAAAAGCCGAGGCGCGGTTCAAAAACGCTGGACGTGCCTACGACTTGCTTAAGGATTCTGAGCAACGCCGACGGTTTGATGCTGGTGAAATTGACGCCACTGGTGCGGAACAAGCCCCACGCGGTTATTACCGAGATGAAGCCAGCAAACCGGAAAACCCATATACGCAAGGTCGCTCAAGCCCCGATGGAGATCCGTTTAGTGAAGGCTTTAACGCGGATGATTTTTTTGCCAACTTCGCTCGAAACCGAAACGGTTCTGGGTTTGGCGGGCGTGAGCCTGCTGATTTGCCTGGGCACGATAGGCAGTATCGACTTAGCGTTCCGTTTCTGGATGCAGTTTTAGGCACTAAAACACGCATAACTTTGCCTGACGGGAACGTATTGGAAGTCACGATCCCGCAGGGTTCAAAAAATGGTCAGACCCTTCGTTTGCGTGGTAAAGGCGAGTTGGGCTTTGGTGCCGGACCGCCTGGCGACGCATTCATTACTCTCGATGTTTCACCTAATCCGGATTTCGAACGCGATGGCGAGGACATTGTTGTTACATTACCAATCTCCATAGATGAAGCGATTTTGGGTGGTAAAGTTCCAGTAAACACTGTGGCCGGCCAAGTGAATGTTACGGTTCCGCCAGGTGCAAGTTCAGGACAAATTTTGCGACTTAAAGGCCGAGGCATTAAAGGGCGTCTTGGCCAGGGAGATCAACGCATTACGCTACGCATTGTTAGCCCGCCAAACATAGATGACGAGCTGAAAAGATTTATGGAAAGTTGGCGTGAAAAAAACGCTTATAATCCACGTGCTGGAAAGGAGGAATCATGACAATTATTTACGCTCCTGAAGAGGTAATTGAGACGGTTACCACCCTAACGGCTGAGCGACTAAGCCACTTCGAGAGTTTGCACATAGTAACGCCTGTGCACACACAAGAAGGTCCTCGATACCACCAGCTAGATATCCATAGAATTACGCTGTTGTGTGAATTAACCGATGACTTTGAAGTCAACGAAGATGCACTGGTTATCATTATGTCACTGCTCGATCAGCTGCATGGTGCCCGTGGCAGGCTTGAGCAAGTGGTGGAGGCTATTGGTGCCGAACCCTCTGAGATTAAGTTGCGTTTATCGCGGCGTTTACACGATGGGTTTAAGGACGGGTAAGCACGGGAAAGGATTTTAAAAGATCCTTGCCTTATGGGAATTGAAAATTGAACACTGGTTGTCTTGAGTGTTAATCATAATTGATCGTACCAACGCAAAGCCGCAGCTAATAAAATAATAAATAGAAATAATAGTAAGAATTAAATGGTAATAGAGTCTGATAACAACTTTATCGGTAATGAAATGTGACCTTTTTCTTGTAACCAAAGGCAAGCAGTGAGATGGCACCGCTCTTTGCTTTTTCAGGCTAACCGTATTAGCTTTTTATCCAAGTAAATTTGGGATGAAGGTTAGGGCGAGAAAGACGATCGTTAGCAGTATAGAGATGTAAAACATCCATCCCTGCAGGCGCGGCTTTGTAGCCCTTTGATCGAGCCATCCGCCTACCAATAACAATGGTATAGCAACTGCTGCCGAACTCATATTAAGCGTGAAACCGACCCAAAAGTTTGCAGCTGAAGGAGAATCTGTCACATAACTGCCCCAAGGTGGCAGGTACATGCCCGCTCCGGCGCCTGTTATTACAGTCAAACTTATACCGATAAAGTTGCAATAGAAACTTACGATAGTGAGGCCGCAAAACAGCCATGCATTTGCGAAACTTAAGTACAAGTAAGGACGCAAAGCGACGAAGGCGAGCATAAAAACTGACTCTAATAGGCCAAGAGTATGCGCCATGCCTATAATAGGTGCTCCAGGTGCCTGTACCGCTACGCCAATTAGCAGCCCACACATGAAGAGGAGGCATCCCGCAATCATCATAACGGTTTGGTCAAAGGGGCGGGGGGTTATTTGCATGGAAATCGATCAACTCTTTTGATTATGTGGTATAACCAGTACCTTTAAACATGTTAACTCGTGAAACTACACGGCCATTTTTAGTATCATAACGGCTCAAATGCCGACAGGGATTATAGTGTATCTGTCGTTGTTGTAAGTCTAGAGATAAACTGTTGCGTGTATTCATAATCAACACCACATCCTGCTCAAGACCAAATGCTGTTAACCGCTTTAAAATTTTAACTAGTTTTAATTCTAATTTTGATTACCTTCTAATGGATGTTTTGAAATAGGAGATGGTAATGACTATTAGAGCAATTTTGATAGGGGCTTATGGTTCAGAAGGAACAAAGGGTATACTTGGTGGCTCTGATCGAATGGCAGCAGTGAAAGCTGTTGCGGAAGCTGCCGGAGGTTCTGTAAACCATGTGAGTTTTTTGCGTGGAGACATGGACATATATGTTGACTTCAATATTCCAGACGCAGCCACATTGATGGGTGTAGCTGCGGCTGTTCATGCTTCAGGATCTTTTGCAAATCTACAATATTATGAATGCATAGATAACGCGCCTGTAGTTGCAGCAGCTCAAAAGATACTCAAGTCATACGTTCCAGCTAACGCTTAAAACGAAAAGTTTCCTGCGCATTTCTTTTTTTAAGAAGGCGCAGGTGGCATTTTTTAGAAACGAGATTAGAATTCATTTTCTGACAATATAGCCAAATGCTTGACCCATGTTGTCGGACTGGACGGTCCCTTTTTACAAATGGTTTGGGAAAGTCTCGTAGGGCGATTGGGATCTGTTTCGAAACAATAAATTTTAGCAGATAAATTTAAATAGCATCGTGACTATAGGAATAACTACTTTTATTTCATATACTGCCGTAGAGTTTTTCAGATCAACGATAAAGGTGCTTGAAAAATTACGTGACATTATTTAGGAACGTACAGAGAAAACATATGTTTGAAACCTCAAAACCCTCCAGAGTGTTTTGGTTCTCAATTATTTTAGTTTATATCTTTTTTGTATCTGCAGTTTATAGTTTAACGACTGTGCCAATAGATGCATTCAACTCTGATAATGCAGAGCAACTCCATGCCGCAATAAAGCTCTCAACTGTTCGTTTGGTGGGCATGGCTATTGTGTTAATTGGCTATCCACTCGTCCTGCTTCGGTACATGCAACATGCCAAGGACTTGACAATATTGCTTACTTTTTGGGTCATTGCTATGTATATTGACGATCACATGGTTTTGTACAGAATGATTGAATATCCGGATAGGGGTTTATTTGCGCTGGTTCAGTGGTGCCGTCCGATTATGATCGTCAGTCTGGTCTGGATGAGCATTGAACTCGCCTTACGCCGCTCGCCAATGGACTGAATTGATGGTAGATAAAAACAAAAACAATCCTGAAATTACAAACATACTGGCTGGTTTTTTAGAGCAGCAGTCCAAAGTAAAAGATTTTACCATCCAATCTTCTAAATTCAGAATAATATTTTGCTTTGTAAATTTGTATGCATTACTTCTTGGGATCGTGTATTTTTTAGTAAAAGGAGATCTGGTTGAAGGTGTTAATACCGACTTTGTCAATGAAGTGTTCTTGACTGTATTAAATGGACGGACTTCAGTATTTTTTTTGCTTTTTGTAGCCCTCAACCTGTCAGCCTATTATAATTTTGGATTTAAAATCGTTTGCCTATCTACTGTTGTTTATATGGTAAACAGTGCAATTGATAATACTGTTCTTTTTTCGGGCTTATCGAATTTAATTGATAGGCCGTATTTTTCAGCGTTTATAATCACTAGGCCATTATTCGTTACTGCCCTAGTGGGACTCTTTATACTCCACAAAGATAAAGCCAAAAACGACTAGGTCTGCGGGTACTAAAATTGACTGCATAATCGAGCATTAGAGATTAGCGTATCGTTATTAGCAGTTTTTTACACCATCACGTAAATAACCTATAACAAAGCCTGAAAGAATTACTATATTTCTACAATAACGGTCCGATCAAGCATTGGAACCGTCTTCCTGTGATTTAATTAAGCGGTCATTATAGCATGTGACGGGATTATCCAAAGCAACAGTTTATACGGATCTATTGGAGGAGCAGATTGCTAGGCAATATTTTGGCGCATATGAAGTTTGTAAAAGTTTTTGAAATACGACATGTCGTTTCGCAATAGTTATGAAACATGTATTTTTCCTACCAATTGCACTGTTTTCAGCCATAAAAATACACTTTGACCAAGTGGAATTTCTCATTTTGGTATAACATGACTTTCGACGTCATATACATGCTGGACGATACATAAATTTACTTTAGGGAACGTTTAAAAATTTCTGCGTGAGGTCAGAAAAGATGCCGCTCTTTAGCCAATAACGCTGCTTGAGTTCTATTTGAAACTCCTAACTTGGCGAGTAAATTCTTGACGTGAAGCTTTACAGTAACTTCTTGGATTTCGAGGTTGCGAGCGATCTCTTTGTTTGACAGCCCAATGCATAACTGTTCCAGCGTTTGCATCTCACGCGCGGAGATATTGCAAAAATCACTAGAATTTTTTCCTGCTGCGGTTGATGGCTCAAAATCAAAAGGTAGGAAACGTTCCCCGGATAAAATTAATTTAATTGCATTGATAAAAGAGGTGGCTGTGAGGGATTTTGGGATGAACCCACTTGCACCTTTTGCCATTGCGCTATTTGCCACGTCACGATTAGCGACACCAGACATCAGTGCCACCTTGGATGTCGGGTAGGATGCGCAAGCTCGATCCAAACCTTCCAATCCATTCATACCAGGCATACTGTAATCCAATATCAAAAGATCAATGGCGTTTACTCGGTTCATCAACTTAAAGGCTTGCATCAAATCAGCAGCGGTGAAAACCTTAAAATCACTTACAGTGCCCAAATACGCGGCGATGGTATCGCGTACTAAGTCATGATCATCGGCAATAACAATATTTTTCATATCGAATTATCAGATATCCATATTTTATTTGATATAAAAAAGATTTAGTCAGAAGATTTTTTCTTCTCGCAGTTGTTCTTCTCGCAGTTGGTTGTACCTATGTTTTTAGCTACATTACTTTAGTAAGTGACGTAGTGGTTTTTTAAAACAAACGGATAGAAAATGGTAAATCTAAATCTTTTACATCTGCCTATATTATTGCTGGTGATTTTGATATCCGCCTTTGGTTTGTGTTTATTCAGAACAAGAATGCACTGAAGATAACCATTTTGCAATCGGGCACGGTTTGAATAAATTTAAAAGCACTCAACATGTTGGAGTAAAGCCAGTTTACACAACCACGATGTGGATGAATCGCAAGAATCGGTCTCAGGGATTTTACTCAAACCCCTACCAGCGCATCTTCGGGTTAGGGGATTGCCATTCAACCTGATAGCTGTAGACGACTATGCAGTGAAAATCCCAATCGTCGGTTTTGAGGATGGTACACCAATAACTGCCTCTCATGTTGATGTTGAAATAATACCGATCAGCAAAAATGGACCCTACTAGTTGGTTTTTCCATACTACAACCACTTGAAGTACCAGACTACTGTTACTTATGTTTGCAGTATCTTTCAATTAAAGGAAATCATGTTTGTAAATTGAAAGCATTTTGTCTCGTGTAGGGGCCTGAAAAGTGGATAATAAATGCAATCTGATTTGAAAGGTTATCGGACATTAGTTTTAGTAGGCCTGCTTCTGCTAGCATTATTGTTCGGCTTGATGGTAAGCAAATTGTTTTCCGAATTGCGAGATTTATCAGTTCCCGAGGACGCTATTTTTAGTCGATGGAATAGCTTTCAATTTGAAACTGACTTCGCAAATTTAGAAGTGGCCTTGATTGAAAGCATAGCGGATGAGGATTTGTCAAAAGATAATGTACGACAGCGCATGGACATTGTCCTACGTAAATTGTTTGTTTTTGAAAGAGGACCGTCTGGAGATTTTCTGGCGGAAAACGAGAAGGCTCAACTTTTACTTCGGCCAGTAAAACAATTTGCAACGGCCGCAAATTCAATTCTTGATAAGCCTGGTGACATTTCATTTCAAGATCTTTTGATCTTACGCAATATGGTTCGCGACGTTCGGCCTTTAGCTCATGAAATTGCATTGCTTGGAGTAAAATTAGCAGCAGTTAGGTCGTTGGAACGTCGGGAAAAATTTTCCAAACAAATCAGGTGGACTGGTGGTTTTGCGATTGTATTCATTGTTATGATGGCAGCTTTGTTACTTTTGTTGGACCTGATGTTGCGCTCTGCGATGCGCCGTGATGCTGATTTGTCGGCTGCTGCCATGCAATTAGCATCAACAGTAGCTGGCTCTCTAGATGCAATTGTCACAGCAGACAGATGGGGTAAAATAATCGAATATAACGCTTCTGCAGAGGGTTTATTTGGGTGGATGCGCGAGGAAGTCATCGGGAAAACTATGGAAGAAGTCATCTTCCCTAAAGGTCTAAGTGCTGCTTACAAAAATGCTATTAACCGGTCCCTAGAAACAGATGAGCAAAAGTCTGATGGTGACAGTCGTGTTGAATTATCTGCTTTACGAAAGAGTGGTGAAGAATTTTTTGTTGAATTAAGTATGACGTTTGTTGAACGTAATGACCGCGCTATTTTTATGGCATACATTCGTGACATAAGTGATCGAAAGCTTATTGAGCAGACCTTAACAAATGCGCGTGACCAGGCTGAGCGTACTGATAAAGCCAAGTCGTGGTTCCTCACTGTGATGAGCCATGAAATGCGTACTCCTTTAGCGGGCATTATTAGCGTCATGGATCTGTTGAAAACAACCAAGCTCACGAAAAAGCAGGATCATTACAGGCAGATTGTCATGTCCTCTAGTGAAGTTTTACTTGAGCATATCAATGAAGCTCTTGATATCACGCGAGTAGAATGTGGTGAATTACAATTTTCTATCCAGAATTTTAGCTTACCCACTTTAGCCACATCACTGGTTGACGTACTTGAACCACTTGCCGTGGAAAAGAAAGTGGATTTAAGACTTCAAATTGATGACAATGCTCGGTGTAATTTCATGGGGGATATTAACCGAATTAGACAGATTTTGACAAATCTGGTGGGTAATTCCATAAAGTTTACTGATGATGGATACATCAACCTTGCGATTAGTGGCACTGAAAACGATGGCATAGTTTATCTTAAATTTAAAGTCACCGACACTGGTGCAGGTATCGCTCCAGAAAATCAAGAAAATATTTTTGAAGATTTTGTGGCTCTTTCCTTTGGTGATAGCCGTCAAAGGCGGGGTGATGGATTGGGGCTTTCCATTTCCCGCAAAATTGCGCGTCTAATGGGTGGCGATATTGAGGTGAAAAGCGATGTTGGAAAAGGAGCGATATTTACTTTAAGTATTCCGGTACAACCGGTTGATAAAAATGAAGATAAGTCAATAGAACAAGCAGATTTTTCACAAGTCAGGGTCAACGCGATTAATGCTCTTATAGCTGAGGATAATAATATTAATAGAAAAGTTCTCTGCGATATGCTCACGGTGTCTGGACATACTGTAAGCACGGCTGCGAACGGTCTAGACGCATTGCAGCAAGCTGATAACCAATTGTTTGACATTATTTTTATGGATATCAGCATGCCAGTCATGGGTGGCCTTGAAGCAACCAGTCGGCTTCGCGCCGATGGTGGATTAAACGCCAAGGCCTACATCGTAGGGTTGTCAGCGCATGGCAGTGAAGAATTTCGTGAGCAAGCGGAAAGTGCGGGTATGGATTGTTTCCATACAAAACCAATTCGGATGAACGCTTTACATAAGATTATTGCAAATATTTCGTCTGCTCCTCAGTTGACCCCTGTTGATGAGAAATCGTCCCTAGTGCTGCAAGAATTAAGCGCAGCAATTGGTCAAGAGAAGGTTTTGAAAGCTGGTGCAACTTTCTATAAAGAACTGGATATATTTATCTATCAGTCCGTCAATGGTGAGTTGGTAGGAGATTGCACCGCACTGGCGCAGGCCACTCATAAAATGAGAGGTGCCGCAGCTTTGTTGGGACAAAAAAGGCTAGAAAAGCGACTGGCTAAACTCGAAAAAAATGCCCGTGATGGCGATGTGGCCGATTGGAGTAATGACATTCAAAACCTTCAAAACATTGCTCAACAATCGAAAGCGTCTTTCGACAGTTTTTAATGTAAACTATAAAATTTATATGCTTTGGTATTGACGCCTATACCTCGTGGTATTTGTACTTCGTCCTTTTGCTAATTTTGCACATTATTCAATGTGATAAAAAAATAAGAGCGTTAGCCGTTTTGTAGCCCATGCTGCTGGGTGGTGTAACAACGCCCATTAGGTAAAGTAACCATTTAAATGTTCTGCAAGCTAAATGATTGAAGCAGGCATATGGGTAACATCGGAACAGTCAATGGATCACACGTTGAAGGCTGTCTTACCCCTTTTTTAGTGGTGATAATTTGAAATTACAGAAACCCAAAGCAGCAATACTTTACCAATTGGATGGGCACTAATACCATATTATTGATAGCAGTGGTGTCAGCATTAATCTGGTTAAATACTTTATTCGTTTTTTAAGTACTCAAGTACTCATCCACTGGTTGGAGTGCAGTTCCGGTTGAAGAACGTGCGAGCTACCATAGTGGGATAATTGTGCCGGCAGGGAGAAGATCTGACAGTACACTAGGGTGGAAATTGGAGGATGCAAAACACAGTAGTAGGATTGGTGGGTTATCGTCTATTTATTCCCGGGCATAATCGTCTTCATGACGTACTATATCATCCTCTCCTAGATAAGAACCTGTCTGGACTTCAATAATAACCAATGGCAGCTTTCCAGGGTTTTCCATTCGATGGATAGCGCCAAGGGGGATATAAACTGATTGGTTCTCACCAACGATTTGTTCACTATCATTGATGGTCACTTTTGCGATACCTTCGACAACTATCCAGTGTTCAGAACGATAATAATGGTTTTGTAGTGACAAAGCCGCCCCTGGACGTACTGTTATGCGTTTGACCTGAAATCGGTCGCCGGTCACAAGGTTTTCGAACCAGCCCCATGGGCGGTGGCTCATTGGGAAAGTGGTAGCTTGCTTGATTTTCTTGTCTGTAAGTGTTGATACAGCTATTTTCACATCCTGCGCGCGGGACGCATCCGCCACCAATACGGCATCAGGCATTGCCACGGTGATAATATTATTCAAACCAATTCCAACAACTTCAAGCGCGCTATCCTCTGAGCGCAACAGCGTGTTATCGCAGTCAATTGCCGTAGCCGAGCCAGATGTCGCAACGCCGCGTCCATCCTGTTGGGTTTCACGCCAAACTGCATCCCAACCACCAAGGTCAGACCACCCTGTTGTGAGAGGGATTACAGACAAGTTGTCAGCCTGCTCCATGATTGCATAGTCGATGGAAATGTTAGCTGCGCTTGACCAAGCGGCTGGATCCAGCCTGAAAAAACTAAGATCTGGCTTTCCGCGATTCACTGCGGCGCGCACTGCTAACACCAGGTCGGGAGCGTGAGTTGTGAAGGCTTGAATAATATTCTTGACAGAGAAAAGAAAAATGCCGGCGTTCCAAAGGAAGTTTCCTGCAACGACCATATCTTTTGCACTTACTGCATCGGGTTTCTCAACAAAGCGTTTTAGTTTGTAAGGTTTAGTCTTAATCTTGTTAGGATTTTCCATTAATTCCAGATAGCCATAACCAATTTCTGCATAGGTTGGTTTGACGCCAAAGGTTACAAGCTGGTCACTCTTAGCATTTTCAACCCCTGCCTGCACTGCCTCGTAAAACGCTTGGGTATTGTCAATAACATGGTCTGAGGGCGTGATTAGCATGAGACCGTCAGGATCAGTTTTCTCAAGCCAAAATGCTGCTGCAAGAATGGCTGGCGCAGTATTACGGCTTTCAGGCTCGATGATAACTGCCTCTGGATATACACCCAATTCACACAATTGCTCTGTTACGATAAAACGAAAATCTGAATTAGTCAGTACCAGCGGTGCCTTAAACTCTTTACCGGATAAGCGTCGGGCGGTTGCTTGAAACAATGTTAATTCACCCGTTAATGGTACAAATTGCTTAGGGTAAGATTTGCGTGACAACGGCCAAAGGCGTGTTCCGGAGCCGCCGCACAAGATAACTGGTGTGATCATTCAATGTTGCTATCTATTTTTGCTTAGGTCGTTTTTCCGCTGTTTTGGAAAGCAACTATGCGTCTGAAAAATGCCTTGTTGCAAGGATATAGCGTATGTTTATTCCAAACGCTCCAGATTGTCGACATCTATTAGTTTGTGGGACTGATTATCAGGTTTTAATGCATCGCAACTAAGCTCACCTTTGAAGCCAATCACGTGGGTAATTATTTTACTTATTAAATTAGTGATGTGCGCTGAAGCGCAGGATCGTACCCGTTAGGATAAAAGTAATTTTGATCAAAATCTAATTCCAGAAGGGTGTCGTATTCTTTTTACGTTAATTTAGGGTGACCTCAGAAAAATACTTTTTTTGGTGATTTTTGGAAAATTTACCATTGTTTTAATTGAGTTAAATCATGGATTTTTATAAGATCGGAGTTGTGTGGAAATTTCTTAGAATTATTGAAGGTAAATAGTTTTTCCCTCAAATAGTCTCCTCTCAAACGGCGATAATCAGGTAGACAACTAAGATCGCCCGTGCCTAAGATGAACAATTATTCAATTATTGGGTTCAATACTTTAACCACTCTACTATTTATATTAGTTTCGCATGAATTTCGGTATATAATGCAAATCATAAAATTAAATAGGAGAATGAAAATGCTTGGTGCTAAAGCAGGAACATTGACATTAAAGGAAACCAGTAAGCCGATAGCTTCCGGAAGATATGGATTGCCGGCTATGGAAACACACAATGTTGGAAGCGGAAAACTAGTAGGCCACGATGTTATGGGACGGGCAACATTTACAGCAGCGATGCGCCCAGACGGTTCGTGGGTAGGTGAATGTCCGGCTGGGATCATAGCTTGCTCAGAAGGTGTGGCCACATTCATTTGTAACGGTGTTGGAAATATGACGGAAGATGGTGGCGTATCGTTTAGGGGTGGCGCTTCATTTGAAACTACATCTGATGCGTTATCTGAACTAAATGGGAAGTATTATATGTTTACCTACGATTCCGATGCAGACGGAAATGCAGAATGGAATCTTTACCCCTGTAAGTAACAAAATTCTTAGTTTAGATTTTTGAAAGTCACCTTAGCTCTTCTTTTAAAGGTTTTTATAGGCAGCCAGAACTCAAAAGTTGCTCGCGTAAAATTGGTACACAATTATTTTTGTGAGAACTAAGCTTCAAAAGTATAGAATTGAACAGATTTTAAAATTTGGGATCAGAACAGCCCATCCTTTGACGACTTTGAACAGGAGAATTTTAAACAAAGAATTTTGGAAAAATTGAAAAGTAATCAATGGAATCTATCAATAATTTTGATGCAATAGGACCATAGTTTGACATGAAAAATAGTATCTTTACGTTTTTATAACGTTTTTATAACGTTTTTAT
>Ga0115560_1000663_pt1 | contig 26556 bp, 19 predicted proteins | sample COGITO_mtgs_1105_5_FD_87278 | JGI IMG/M metagenome (GOLD analysis project Ga0115560, IMG submission 87278) | Pelagic marine microbial communities from North Sea - COGITO_mtgs_110509 | ecosystem: Environmental > Aquatic > Marine > Epipelagic | place: Germany:Helgoland, sampling site Kabeltonne... | reverse complement strand
TTTTAAGGTTAGCGGCTAACTAAAAAACCCTAACTTCCTGCTTTTCCTGCTGTTTGAAATGGTAACACGAATCATCAGTAAAAACGAAACTTCCATCCCCGTCTTGACCCACACATAGAATATACCAACCCCGCCGCCCACGTGCCTCCCCCCTTTGGCAAATCGTCCATCACGGGTGGGGCACCTTCCTCGCTGACTACGAGCAGTGCCATCGTAAGTCCCTTGGCCCGCTACGCCCAGGCACCATAACCACCGTCGAGTCCTTTCTCCGCTGCGGCGACCTCGCTGCCGGTTTCACACGTTTCCAGTGCCCGGACTGCGGTCACGAAAAACTCCTCGCCTTCACATGCAAGCGCCGCCACTTCTGCCCCGCCTGCCACCAGCGTCGCGTCCGCAGTGCCAGCGGCTGGATCGCCACAGGCGTCTGCCATGACGTGCCGCACCGCCAGTTTGTCTTCACGATTCCCAGAGTTCTGCGCGGCATTTTCCGCAAACGACGGAAACTCCTCACCCACCTCTTCCACACTGCCACAGCCACCCTCCAGGATACCTTCCGCAGACGTCTCGATCTTCCCGACGGTCGCATTGGAGCCGTCGCCGCCGTCCACACCTTCGGCGATTACTTGATCTTCCATCCTCATATCCATATCCTGGCCGCCGATGGACTCTTCGCCCCCGATGGCACTTTCCACTGCATGCCGGAGGAAAGCCTCGCCCCCGCCATAGAACTCTTCCGCCACCGTTTCCTCCACACCCTGCGCGAGCACGGACTCATCAGCCCCAGGAAACTAAGCCATCTACTCTCATGGAAACACTCCGGCTTCAACATCGACAATGGAGGGGATGAAATCATCGCCCCCCACGACACCACAGGCCGTGAACGCTTGGCACAATACCTCCTACGCCACCCATTCTCCCTCCAGAAAATTACTTGGAACGCCACCACCAAGACCGTCATTTACCGCTCCAAGCGTCACCACAACATCAAACGCAATTTCCAGATTTTTAAGGCCCCCGACTTCATCGCCGCCGCGGTCGACCACCTTCCGCCCAAGGGACAGCAAACCGTCCGCTACTACGGCATCTATTCCAATAAATCCCGCGGCCTCACACCGCGCAGCTCCGCACCCCTCAGCCGCCCTGTAAAAACAAAGCCCACGGCCGATCAGACCAAGCCCATCCAGCTCATCCTCATCCCCGCACCGCCCAAACATAGGGCTCGCGACATGCGACCCCTCTGGCGCGACCTTATCCTGCAGGTTTGGGGTGGCGACCCGCTCCAGTGCCCGTGCTGCAAGGGCACTATGAAACCTGTCCGCACTTTCCTCCGCCACGAGGAAATCCAATTCTTCCTCCGCCTTTACGGACTCTGGGAAGGCGTCATCCATCTCCCGCGACCACCACCGCCGCCCTTCGATATCGAAACCATGGAGCCCATCAAGCCACCCTGGCAGGCCATCAAGGAATGGATCCCCGACGACGAACCGGACCTGAACTGGTTCAACCAGGAAAGGAAGCCTGTAGGGGATGATTCCAGTCAGTATGACCAAAGCCCCTCTTGGCAACCCACCGAAATCCCGCTCGGAGACGACCGCATCCTCGTCCTCGATGATTCCTGACCCCGCCGAAAGGAGTGCAAGAACAACGGCTGCTATACGTCCCTTTGACAAAGCGGCTTGGGAAAACTGCGTCCAAGAGTCTCGATTATGGCACTGGATCGGCTGTGCTGAAGCTCTTTTTGCGCTCCAAAGAGCCTCTTCACCAATCATTTTTACTTTTTGCGCTTTTCTCTTGCCTGACCACTGTTCACCCATCACTATGCGCTTATTCCAGCCCCTCTTTCCCCCGCAACCCCCTTTCTCCCCCTCTCCGATCTCCACAACAACGTCCTCAGGGGCACCCCGCAAAAAGCAAATTCCTAGCAGTTGAATGATAGAAAAAAGGGTTCCATATGAATAATGACCTAGTAAGCATTCTTATTGTTAATGATGACCATCCACCTGATCTTAAACGATTCTTTGATGCCTTGATGTTTCAAAATAAAGCTGCCGGAAATTTCGAAATCATTTTTATTGAGATTTTAAATGACCCGCTTTATGAGGAAATCGAACGTTATATAGAGCAAAACAAACCCAAGAACTTGAACGTGACCATTCAGCACATGGATCAGGGATCTCGATCAAAGGGTTACAATAAAGCAATGGAACTCGCTAAAGGAGATCTATACCTCTTCTTTGGGGATGATTATATTGCGCCCCCCACTCTGGTAGAATCACACCGCACCTTTCACCATGTGAATGAAGAGGATTTTCACGTAGGCATTGGAAGCGCAATTTTACCCAATGATTCAAGCACCAGCCATTTTGGGCGTTGGCTAGAAGAAAGTGGAGAGTTATACGGAGTGCCTTTCTTTGAAGGCATGACAGAAATTAATCCAAAGTTTTTCTACATAGGCAATGCCTCAGTTAAAAAGTCATTCATTGAAAAATCGGGTACATTTAACGAATTATACCCTTATCACACCTGGGATGATTACGAATTATCTCTTCGAATGATTAAAAATGGGATGAAATCTTCTCTTATCCCTGAAGCACAAGCAGCACACATTCACCCGATAGGTTTTGGGGAAAGGTGTTCCGTGATGATCAAATCAGGTTATTCAGCGCGCTTTTATGAACGAACTACAGACAACAAAGAGAACTGGGATTCTTTCATAAAAAAATCGTACCTAAAGTATGTTCTGATGATCATGAAATATACGTTGTTGTTTTGCATAACGTGGCGCGAAAAATATAGAGGTTCTGTTTATAAATCGATTTTAAGGATCTATTTTAAGATCGGTTATAACAGAAATACATCAGCTTAAGAAATGAACTCGCCCTCGCCAACTGAAGCTCTTATAACAACGCCCGACGAGTCAGGTAATGTTGGTTTGTACTCAACCTCATTTCAAACACTGTGCACAAATAGGAAAAAATGAAGCCCTTATTCGGGTCAGCATCATTGTTCAGAAGAGAAGGTATGATTACATTTTTGCTACCCAAGTGCGGAATTTCGGATTTGATATTTAAATTGCGTATCACATTATTCTTACTTGCTGATCGCGAATTTAATATTGCATTCAAAAATGGCCAGAGCAATAGGAACCATATATCTGAAACATTTTTTGCATATGATTTAGGATTTAACGCACTGGGCCTTCACCACATGGACTCCCACGACAGAAAGCAATAATCCCAAAGATCACCATGATCGCATTGACTTCGTTTTTGCCAGGGGCAAGGGAATAAAAGTAGAAAACGCACAGGTTGTCGGTGAAAACCGTAAGAACAACCCCCTTTCTCCCCCTCTCCGATCTCCACAACAACGTCCTCAGGGGCACCCCGCAAAAAGCAAATTCCTAGCAGTCAGTAAAAAGTGGTTTGATCGCTACAATAACTGGCGGCCACACGCATCTCTCGACAACAAACTCCCATCGGCGATCGGCCGCACAGAGGGCGTAGAAACCATCGTGGATAGCGTCGATTATCAAATCCCATAAAACGGCCTGAGAAACGCTCCGCTCTCTACTTGACCACTACTAAGTATTCTCTTATATAAATTTTGCACCCAGCCCACATAGTTTAACTGGGCTTCTCAGTGGTAGATCTTTGCGGCCAACATCAATTTAAGCGAAAGAATAAAATATCAATAAACATGCATCTGATAAAGCTAACATCGCCCCCCTCTTCTTACCGACCAGAAATTGACGGGCTTCGGGCTTTCGCTGTCTTATCCGTCGTTATTTTTCATGCTTTTCCTACATGGTTAAAGGGCGGCTTTGTTGGCGTGGATGTTTTTTTTGTCATTAGCGGCTTTTTGATTACTCGTAACATAAGCAGAAGCTTAGATGAAGGCCAGTTTAGCTTCCTCGATTTTTTCAGCCGTCGTATTAGACGGCTTTTCCCAGCGCTCGCTTCTAGGCCTTATCTTTTTAGTTGGGTCTGTTGCGTTGATCAGCAAACAAGACCCTTTCCCATACTACTTAGCAGCCTACCCCGTTTTGGGCACTTTTCTCGTGATCCTGGGAGGCAGCAGCAACCCTTTTTCACGCATCTTACTTTCTAATCGATTGGCTACTTGGCTGGGTCTCATCAGCTACCCCTTGTATTTATGGCATTGGCCCCTGCTCTCTTACCTTCATATTATGAAAGATGGCTCCCCTCACAGAGACAGCATTATATCCGTGGTTGCTTTATCATTCCTTTTGGCGTGGATCACATTCCGTTTTTTTGAAAAACCCCTTAGACAACGCACAGCCAAAACACCCCTTACCGTAGCTCTGCTGATGGCCGTCTTTATCATTGGTGTCATTGGTTTAACCGTCAGCCTTTGGGACTTTAAAGCATCAAAGGGTGTTTATTTTCGAGAGGGCTTAGAGCACCAGATCGGTTCATCCAATCAGTGGTATGAGGGGGAAGACGGTTGGTTTTTCCTCGGCAATGCCCATGACGGCACAATTGAAAAACTGAAACTCTCAAAAGCCCCCAGCTCCAATGAAATCAATCTTCTCAAAAATACTTTTGAGGATATTGCTATTATTGCCCAAAAGTCGAACACCCAACTAGCCCTCATCGTTGGACCAAACAAATCCTCTATCTACGCCGACCAGCTTCCTCCAAGCATTCCTGTATCGTCCACTCGCTATGTGGATTTTTTCCTAAATAGCCTCCGCAGCCTTCCTGGCCTCACTGTCTATGACCCAACAAATGACCTAAAAAAAGCTAAGCATTCATCAGGTCTTCTATACTACAGAACGGATACGCACTGGAATGATAAAGGTGCTTACATTGCGTTCAAAAATCTCCTGTCAAAATTAAAGCTCGAAGCCCCTGAGGTATCTTTCACTTTACATAAATCTACCCCGGGAGATCTGATTAAAATATCAAAACTCAAGGAATACCCACTAGTGCATGATGATACTTGGTTAGCTAAAATTCAACACATCCAGCAAGTGACTCGAACTAAACACCCTGAAAGTTCTCAGTCAGATGCCTTCGGCGAGTCAGAAACGGTAACCAACCGTACCCCTCTCATCAACAAAAAGGTATGGGTCGTAGGCGACTCATTTTCAGCCGCTCTTAGGCCATACCTTGAGGCTACCTTTAGCGAAGTAAATTACTTAGGCCATTGGAGTAAATGGAGTCACCGCTTAGCATCTTTTTTAGATGACTCGCCCCACAAGCCTGACATCATCATCATAGTGCAAGTTGAGCGTGCCTTTTAACGAAATAAAATACTGAGCATCCCACTTCACAGAAAAGACAGCTCGCAAAGCCCTTAAAGCCATCTTCAGTTAAGAGCTTAAATCAAATGATCTATGGAAAAAGAAGCGCCCTCTAAAACTCCTAACTTAAGTATTGGAATTCTTAGCTATGGAAATCTGGCAACTCTGGAAAACTCAGTTCACTCATGGATAGAGGGCGGCCTTTTGGATGAAGCCCACGAAATCATCATTTATTTCAATGCTCTATCCAAGCAAGACAAAGTATTCGCAAAAAAACATCACCTTAAGTGCCTTGGATCAACCCCCTTTCTCCCCCTCTCCGATCTCCACAACAACGTCCTCAGGGGCACCCCGCAAAAAGCAAATTCCTAGCAGTCACGTAAGTGTACGCTGGTTCGAATCCAGCCCTGCCCACCATTACTCCCCAGTCCTCCTTGTGAGGACTGGGGAGTAATGGTGGGCAGGGTGGCTGGATGAGAACGTAGTTCGAGCGCACAGCGAAGCCCCGCGTATCGCGGGATATTTAAGTCAGGCAAAATCCCGAGGAGGATTTTGCGAAACTAGCGCAGTGCCAGCATAATCCAGACCTGCCGCCCCAAATATCGCTCCTGAAAGACGAAAGGGAGGCAATTCAGGTTTGGGTTAGCGACAAGGTCTAAGGAGAGCGCTCAATACTAGGAGTGCCTAATTCTCAGCGATTTTACTCGGTTTTTTTTTCTTATTCAGTCAATACTTAGACGGAAAGTTGATAACTATCCTGACTCATCTTGATCCCACAACACGATGACGCTCAACTATCTCAACCAAAAAGAAATTTTCAGCTATAGCAGTCTTTGAGACACTCACATTCCATCATTCGCGTTCTGAGCTTTCTAACGATAGCTGTGCCCGTTTTTGCTGATGCCCCTGACTTTCGGGAGCAGATTCAACCTATCCTCGAAAGCAATTGCGTGCGCTGTCATAACGCATCGAAGGTCAAGGGGGGGCTGCGAATGGATACCTATGAGAAACTCCTGGAGGGTGGGGAAACGGCCGACGCCCTGGTGCCGGGCAATCCCGTAAAGAGTGAGCTTTTGGTGCGGATCCACCTGCGCCCGATTGACGAAGGTGTGATGCCAGATGAAGGCCAGGCCTTGACGCCTGAGGAGGTCGCGCTGCTGGATGCCTGGGTGAAAGCCGGCGCAAACTGGCCCAAGGGGCTAACCCTTAGCGAGCGGAAGCCTGAAGCCCCCAAACGAGTCGCCATGCCGAAGAAGCCCCCGGTCTCAACTAGCCAGGCGGCGGCGATGCTCGACGATCTTTTGCGGCGCGAAAATGAGGATACTGGGGTAATCACCACAGGAACAATTAACGATGCCGCTTTTCTACGGCGGTCCACGATCGACATTATTGGGCGAATCCCGACGGTGAAGGAAGTCCGGGAGTATGAAGGCTGGGGTGAGGAGCGCCGGACGAAGCTTATCAACAAACTCACCGCACACCCGCGCTTTGCGGACCGTTGGACGATCTTCATGGCCGATATGTTGCGGGTTCGCTCCAACGTCACCGGAGGCAATCAATTACTCGCCTACATCCACGGGTCCATCGAGCAGAAGAAACCCTACGATGTGCTAGTGCGTGAGCTTATAAGTGCCTCGGGCCGAGCCAATTTGAATCCGGCGGTCGGATACATCCTAGGTGATGAGGCGATGCCGATGGAACTTGCTGCCGCCACGTCACAGATTTTCCTTGGGGTGCGGATCGGCTGCGCGATGTGTCACGATCATCCCTTCGACGACTGGTCTCAGAAGGATTTCTATGATCTTGCTGCCTTCTTCGGTAAAACCAAAAAAGTAGAGAGTCGGCGCCGAGGGGGAATAGTCTATGCGACGGAAGGGGACAACATGATGGTGCTCTGGCCACCCGAGGACAAGGCCGAGCGGAATAGACGCAAACCAGTCATGCCGCGCTTCCCGTTTCAAAAAGGCCAAATGGGCGACTTTGAAAAACCTCCCCACCACATTCAGCGTTTTGAAGCCAGCCGTCTCGCCCGAGAGCGGGAGAACTCCACGGATGATGACGCTACTTCCCTCGATGCCTTGCTGGATGCGGTCGAGCCGAATGTCGGCCGTGCCAGCGATCCGGTGCTGGAAGAAGCCAAAAAAGAAAGCCTAAAGCTCAATGTTCATGGCGACATCTACCGCTCGAGTGATCTACGCAATCAACTGGCCAAACTCATCACCGATCCGCGTAACGACTATTTTTCACGGGCTTTCGTGAACCGCGTTTGGGCGGAGTTGATCGGGCATGGCTTTGTCGAACCGCTCGACAATTTTTCCGACTACAGTGGGCTCCATCATCCATCGACACTCGACTTCCTCGCGCAAGAGTTCATCGCCAGCGGCTATGATCTCCGGACTCTGGTGCACATCATCACCCTCTCCGAAACCTACCAACGTTCTGCCCTGCCCGCCGGCACCTCCATCAAGTTGCGCAAAAAGAGCGAGTTGAATTTCTCTGCTGCCCCATCCCGCCGTATGCTTGGCGAGGTTCTCTATGACAGCATTGTGGTGGCTGGGCACCTTGAGGACTTCAAATGGCCAAAAGGCGCAAACAAGAAACAGGCATCCCGTAAAATTCAGGTGCCGACCGGAGAGCTCACGATGATGAAGGATCAAACGGGGGAGGGGGGCAAAGCCACGATGGTGGCGCAGCAACCGGCAACGCGGGGTGACGGCTACGACCTCGAGTCGTCACTGAAGATCGACTTCGCCTCCATCCTTAGCAGTAATGAGCAAATAGAACTCGCATCGATGCGGGAAAAGTCTGACGAGCAGATCAAGGCAGGGAAAATGGCCGCGATGCAAAAGGATGAGCAACGCAAGGTGATGAAATACAAAACCGAGACGATCACCGAAACGGTGGATGACAACCCACGTTTTGACAGCGCCATGCGTATGGCCACTCCGGCCCCGCCGGCACATTTCTTGCGGGTCTTTGGCCAGCCGGCACGCACTGGGCTGGGTGAATTTCGGGATAAGTCCTCCTCGCTGCGTCAACAACTCATGATGCTCAACGGTCGCATGACTCACGAGGCGTCACGAGTCGGCTCGTTGGAGCCACTCCATCGCTTGTTAAAAAAAGATTCTAACCTCGCCATCGATTGGGCCTACCAGGAAATCCTAACCCGTTTACCTAGCACGGAAGAGAAAGCCGCCGCCCACGCCATCGTCCATAGCAATCCCGAAGATGTGGCCGAAGGTATGGCCGACCTGCGCTGGGCTCTGCTCAATAGTAACGAATTTAGATTTTTGCCGTAAACACTTCGCCCGTCTATTAACTGCCAACGCGCTAAAAAAATGCCCTGTAATAATTACCAATTCACCCGCCGCCACATGCTGAAGACTTTCAGCGCTAGTATCCTGGGCATGCCGATTAGCCAACTCTTGGGTAACACCGCCGCTGACGCCACTGGAAAAGCCAAGGCCGAGCATGTCATTCTCTTTTGGAATAGCGGAGGCATGAGTCATCTGGACACCTGGGATCCGAAGCCAGGGCGCAAGGTCCAGGGCGAGTTCAACCCGATTAAGACCTCGGTGGAGGGTATGGAGATCTCGGAGATTTTTCCTCAGCTAGCCAAGCAAATGCATCATGGAGCACTAATTCGTTCTATTGCCGGTACCAATGGCGATCACGGGAGGGCGCAGTATGAACTCCAGACCGGTTTCAACCAATCGCCCAACATCATGCATCCGGGCCTCGGCTCATTGGTAGTGCACGAACGCGAACCACTAGGTGATCTGCCCGCTTTGGTAAGTATCAGCGGCCAGGCGGCCCGTGCCGGTTATCTTGGGCAGCAGTGCGAAGCTTACTTTGTCGGTCGTCCTGGTCAAAAAGACCCTTACCTCGCCTTTCCAGAGGGCATTAGCCATGCCCGGGGTATGCAGCGGCTGCAGATCCTCGAGAAGATGAATGCTCGAACCTCAAAAGAGAAGGGCGCACAGGAATTAAAAGCTTCTCAGACGGCGTTAAAAAATGCGGTTAATTTGATGGAGAGTCCGGCTCTTAAAGCTTTTGACCTGCAGGATGAGAATGCCAAAACAGTTGAAAAATATGGCAATACTGAATTCGGCCGTGGCGCCCTGTTAGCTCGGCGACTTGTAGAAAAAGGGGTTCGCTTTGTGCAGGTCAACCGCGGTGGGTTTGACAATCATGGCAACATCTTTGAAGCGATGCGCAACCACGGCGCGGCCATGGACCCCGCCATTGCTTCGCTTATCTCCGACCTCAAGGCGAATGGTATGCTTAGCAAGACGCTCGTTGTGGTTCTTAGCGAATTTGGACGCACACCACGCATCAACGACGGTGGCGGGCGCGATCACTGGGCGCGTTGCTTCAGCTGCATGATGGCTGGTGGAGGCATCAAGGGAGGCAGCATCATAGGTGCTTCGGACGAAGACGGCATGGCACCCGTCGAACGCCCAGTCAAAGTCTCCGACCTCCACGCCACTCTCTGCCATGCACTTGGAATCAACCCTAGCAAAGAAGTCTACACTCCCCAAGGCCGCCCGATGCGCCTCGTTCGTAAGGAAGCAACTCCCATCAGCGAATTGTTCGCCTGAAAAACATGAGCCCCTCCTACTCCATCATTCGCCTATTGCTGCCTCTTTTCCTCGCCCTGCCGTTGCTCGCGCAGACGCCGAAGACACCTGAGCGTGGCTCCATCATCGAGGATCGAGCAGCTCGCAAGCTCTTGCAGGCTGGCGATGCGCGTCTTGAATTTGGAGAAAATGAAAAGGCCCTCGAGATCTGGGAATCCGTCGTGGAGCGCTACCCCGGAAGCCAGATCCGCTTCGAAGCCCATTTACGCCTCGCCGATCATCTCCTCAAGGAAACCAAGGACTTTGACAAGGCTCGCTTGCACTACGAGGCCGCGGCGTTGGAGAGCAACGAAAACGACGAGAAACGTGCCTACGCTTTTCTAAATACCGGCATCTGTTTCTATGAGGCGGGCAACTACGGTAAGTGTTTCAGTATTATGCGTGACGTTATCGAGCAATTTCCAACCTCACCGGAAGTCAACGAAGCGTATTACTACATCGGCCTCGGTCATTTCAAGCTCGATCACTACAGCCGAGCGATCGAAGCCCTCGAGAAAGTGGGCACCGGCCTTTCAAACAAGGACTCGCTCACTGAAAAAGTCGAAGCGGGCAAACGTCTTTATGTAAAGATCGATGATCAGGATCTCGCCATCCTCGAGCCAGGTAGTCGGATTGAGGTGCGCTGTCGCACTAAGGGCGGTGACGAAGAAATACTTTTCTGTGATCCAGTCGGCCGTAATTCACGCATCGCACTGGGGCGTATCGCTACTCGGCTCGATCAGGCCGTTCCTAACAACGGAACCCTAGAAGTTCGCGGAGGCGACCGTGTCACGGTTACCTACGTGGACGCCCACACTGCCGAAAAGAGCTTCAATGAGAAACGGCTCAAGCAAGTCGTGGTGGTCGGCAATGGAGTCGCCCGTATCACCGATGGCTCCTATCTGCGCGACCTGCCCGCCGCCGTGCTCGGCAAGCCCCTCCATCTTCAGGTCATTGACGCCGATCATGATACCAGCGAAGACGCGGACAAGATTAAGGCGGTAGTGCAAATTTTTCGCCGCAAGACCGTCGACGAGATCGACGATGAACTTGCCAAGCGCGTCGCCAGCGGAGAACTGTTCGAGGGCCCGGACGGCGAAGACTTCAAGTCACAGATTGATCCACTGCTGATGGTGAGCTCGGTTCCGGTGACTCTGCGAGAACAAGACCAGAGAGGTACCTTTCGCCTCGCCATTCCGCTTAGGCTTGGAGCCGCGGAAGGCGTGCTCACCGGTGAACCCAGCCAGACGATTCGCCTCGTCTACCGCGACGAACAAAACCTCAGTGAGGGCACAATTGTGCGCACCTCCGAAACGAAAATTATCGAAGGAAACCTCGGCGAAGTGCGCGTCACTCGCACCGAAATTTCCGATGAGGCGCTCCGTCTTAAAACCGAACTTCGCACTGCCTCGGCGCTCACCGAGGTCGGTAATCATTACAAGGAATTCGGGCTCAACGACAAAGCCGACCTGAAATACACTGAGGCACTCAGTGTTTGCGAAGAGATCCTTACCCACGCAAGCGATGCCGGCGGCAAGCTTCTTGAGGAGACCTACGTGCAGCTTTGGCGGATCTACTTTGCGATGGATCAGCTCGACCTCGCCCTCGGCATGAGCCGCCGACTCCTTAATGAATTTCCCTCCAGCTCGTTTGTGGATGAGGCGATGCTACAGCAAGCCCACGTCGAGCGAAAGCGTGAGAACTTCCTGCGCGCCATCAGCCTCTATGCCAGTATTGCCAAACTTCCCACCAGCCCACTGCGGGGCGAAGGCCAGTTCTACACCGGCGAATGTTACGAAGCGATGGCTCTGAAGGCCACAGCCGGCCAATCCTCACAGCTCTTTGAAAAAGCCTTCCTCGCCTACCAGAAGGTTTACGAACAATTCCCTGACTCCGGGCGAGTCGGAGATGCGGTCGCCAAGATGGCCGCGTTTTATTACCAGAAGGAAGACTACTCCCGGGCGATCGATGTCTTTGAGAATGTGCTCTCCGACCACCCCGACGCCAACTTCCTCGACGTCATCCTCTTCAATTACGGTCGCTGTCTCTACAAACTCAAACGTAAGCCGGAGGCGCGCAAAAGGTTTGAACAACTCATCAACGACTACCCCGAAAGCGAGATCGCTTCGGAGGCTAACAAGATTGTAAAAGCGCTCAAAAAAGCAGGATTTTGAAAACACCCATTCCCCATCTCGCCCTCGTTCTCGCCCTCAGTGTGCAGGTCAGTGTGCCGGCCTATGCGGACCAAAGCTCTGACCCGACTGCTGACCTCGAGGCCAAACTCAAGGAGACCGCCGAGTCCTCGCTCACCGGGGCGAAGCTGATGCTCGAGCTCACCGATCTCTACTGGAACAATGAACAGGTATTCGGGCTCATCCGGACCACCGGAAAATTCTCGCGTGCGCAAACAGAGCATCCTCAACGGGCGGCAATGACGCTGAAGTTGATGGAGGGCTACGCAGTCACCGCCCGCCACGATGATGTCATCGTGACCGGACGACAGTTCCTCGAAATTTTCCCCAAACATGCCCTGACCAACAATGTCCGCGACCGGATGGCCACCGCTTATGAAAACACCGGCCGTGGCAACCTCGCCGCTGCCGAGCGACGCATGATCTGGGAAAACGGCGGCACTACAGGGCAAGGAGTCCGAGCCTTGCGTTTGTTCATCAAGGCCAACAACGGAACTAGCTACAAGCACGCCTCTTCCCTCGCTGTGGCCATGGTGGCCAAACTTCCCGCTGACCCGCTTCTCACCGGTGTTGGATTCCAAGGGATGCACGCCGCCGAACGGGCTGAGCAATGGGCCGATGGACTGCAAATTGCCAAGACTCTGGAGCGTCGTAAGGCGCCGCGCAATGAGAACACAAAACGAGATCTCTGGTTCCGCACCGGACGATTCGAGTCCCGCCTCGGGCAGTTTGAAAATGCCATTCAATCATTCCGCAAAGCGCACAGCCCGGGCCGGGATGACATCCACCGGAGCCTGGTCCAGGCGATGGTTAGTGCGGCCAAAGCCCCGGCGGAAATCGAAGCCGAAGCCCGCCGTTACCTCGCTGCCTACCCGCACCGTGAGGACCGCTATACCCCCTTGGCCCAAGCTGCGGAAGCTGCCGCCAAGGCCAAAGATAAAGACAAAGACACCGCTCGGGCACTCGCCATCGCGGAAGAGATTCTTAGCCACAAGGTCACCATCAACGACCTTCCGCGGGCCTACGTACGCTGGTGTGGTGAAAATCGCCAACGCGCAGAGCAGGGACTGCTCAAACTGATAGCTAAGAACCCCAGCGGAGCGGGCACCCTGCGTGCTGTGCTGGCCATCGATGTCTATCGTGATGGAATGAAGGACACTGCCAAAGCAAGGCACATGGCGCATCAATATCTCGCAAAGTCTCCCAGCGTGGATGGGTGGTCGGAAGAAATTACCGGCTTCCTCTATGAATCTGCCACTGGTGAGGAAAGCTTCCGCAGAGATCTCGCCGCAGTGATTGCCAGTGCAACAATGTTTCCACATCTCGCTGGGTTTCAGGACCGGGTCTGGAAACGCGCGCCCAGAGACAAACAACGCAATCGCATCTGGCAGGCGGAGAAGAAGGCCCACCAGAATAACTCCGTGACAAAGCTCTGGAAGGAGACCCGGCAAAAAGGAGGCAAATCCGGACAAGCATGCAAGCAGCTTCTCGAGCAGAAACTCAGCAAGGAGCAAAGGCATCTTGTTTTGACCCGTCTGGCTTATGTCTATCGCCACCACCTCGGTGGCCAATCGAAAGCCAGCTCTGCGAAATACTACCAGAATCTCTGCAAGGAATTTCCGCGTGACCTCAGTGCTGCCGAACAATGGCTCGAAGCCGCAGCCCACGCCGAGGCCAAGGAAATGACGACGATGAAACTTGCTGCCGCTGGTCATCTCCTCACTATCCCTGCCGCCACAGCCCAAGCCCATCACGATACCTGGTATCGCCTGGTAGAGACCAAGGACGAGGGAATTATCCGAAAGGCAATTCCCTGGATCACAGAGTCGGCTAAACAAAGTCCCAATAACGCGGCTCACAGTACCCGAATTGGCGATGTGATGAACGAGCTCGGCATGAAGGATGAAGCGGCCTCGTGGTGGAAGTCGCGTATGGACTTGGACCCTAACAACGGGGAGTACGTGTCATGCGCTCGGCGCCTCGCCAGCACCCTTGAGCCAGCTGCGGCACAAGCATTCCTCCAGGCCCGCGCCGCCGCAGACACCGACCACCACGGAAGCTATACCGCGGAGCTCGCCAACTTACTCTTTCTTGCTGACAAGCTGAGCGCGATGGAGACTCTGCTTAAGAAGTCCCGCGCACGTGCTGATCGGGATCCTTTCCGCCCGTGGGGGATGGGAGAGTGGCCGGCCCGTAGCTGGCTGGAGACCGCTCGCAACGCGAAGACCAAAAACAAAAATAATTCTGAAGATTCCGATGAGTGGTCGGAGGAGAAAAAGAACCGTGTCTATCGTATGGTCCACGATCTCCGCCTCGGCCGTGTCAGTGCCGAAGCAGGGATGGAACTCATCGCCAGCGAATCCAAATCGATCGACCGTTTACTCCACGCACAGGTCCTGATCCAACAAGCAGATCGCCACCATGAATCATGGAAACGCATCTACCCCTATGCACAAGGAGCCCTAGCCCGTGAAGATTTTTCCCTCGGCATAACAATACTCAATGGACTGCTGAACACGATCCGCTCCGTTGGTAGTGCTGAAATGACGCAAGCCCGCAATATCCTTAGAAATGCCTATGGCAAGATGGGCAGCCTGAGTGCGGATATTCCTGCAGACAGCGCTATCGCACCGCTTTTGCAAATCATCCTCCACCTTCGCCTCGGAGAAGATGAACTCGCGGAACAGGCTTACTACGCTAACAAGGATCTCTTCGACAAGCACCGCCATGAACTGCCGGTCGAGCTCATCCTTTTTGGAGCGCAAACCCACATCGCCCAAGGAGCTCGGGAAGATCATGAACGAGCTGAGGATATTCTGCGCGGATGGATGATTAAATTTGGTGATTCAGAAAAAGTCGACGTGCGTGACAAGTCCCGCATCCAACTCTTGCTCGCCCGTAACTACCAAGGGGCACGGCAGTTCGACATCGCCCGAGCCGAATTCACCACGGTTTTGAATATTTACAAAGAGCAGCCCGAGGCCATCGAGGCGCGTTTCGGCATCGGTGAAACCTACATGGCACAGCGCGTCTACGATCAAGCTGGAGAAATTTTTGTCGCACTCTCGGAGAATCTCAACCCGGCGGTAGCCACCCGCGCAAACTTCCTTCGAGGAGTGCTCGCGATCCGCCAAGACGACAATCAGGAAGCCCGCAGGATCTTCCTCACCGTCCTTGAGAGTGCTCCCGATGCCGAGCTCGCCAACGAAACGCTCTACAACCTCGCCGAAGTCTACGGGATCGAGCAACGCTTCCTCACCCAACTCGAAACGTTGCGCACCGTTGGACGCCTAGGGCAGCAGTCAAAACTCTGGCATACTCCGGGCAAGGCCCTCTCAGTGGTCGTGCAGGACCCTGACCTCGGCATCAGCCGTGGCGATACGCGCATTCCGGTCATCGTCCGCACCGAGCCCGGAAATGATCACGAGGAATCATTCCTTGTCAGCGGGGGAGCTGGTAAAGGCATCTTTCTCACCGAGTTTCCAACCATTCTCGGCGAGGCAAAAATGGGTGATGGTATCCTGCAGGTCACTGGTGGCGACGTCATCACTGTGGACTACCCTGAGGACTTCAAGAAGCAGTTCCAATTTGAATTTCTCAGCAACACCCGCCTGCGCATCGCCTCGGACGGCACGCTTGAGGTCGCCAGTAGTGAGATTATCAACGAAGATGACGCGTCCTTCACCGACACCCTAAAAAAGGAAATCGCCGACAATGAAGAAGAGCAATCACGCTCCGCATCCCGACCGAGGAACCAAGTGAAACCTGGTAACTTGGTCTACATTCAGGTCAAGGATGGCGACCGCGACCTTACTGCCGCTCAGGACAAGGTCGGCATCAAGCTCGCCGCCTCCAGTGGTGACGAAGTCCAGCTGATGATCGAGGAAGAGAGCCTGCACGGTGGCGTCTTTCTCGGTATGGCCCGAACTGGCGAACTGCCCGCAGGTGCCAAGGCCTCCGATTCCGCTCTCGACCACAGTCCGCTGATGGCGATTGACCATTCCCTCGACACTACTTGGCGCAGCGAGCCGGATGGAGCGGCGCCGAAATCGCTTTCAGTCGACATGAAGGAGCTTCGCCTAACTGAATCGATCACGCTGAGTTCCCCGCAGGCTGAACAAGAAGCGCCGGTTCGCATGCAGGTTCGAGGTAGTCATGACGGGCGTTTTTGGTTCAAGCTTGCCGAGTTCCCTGCTGCAGTTGAAGCCCAGCCCCTGAAATTTCAGGAGACCGGCATGCACCTCCACATTTATAAAACACCTGCCAAAAATCTGCGGAAGAACTATTCATGGAAAGAGATGGTTGATCTTATTGAAAAGACCAAACCGACGGAGGTAAAGAAAGTTGATACGCTTTCCTGGCAAGCGCCCGAAGAGGGAGAAGACGCCTATTTTCTAGTATGGTCCGGACCTTTTGTGCAGGAACGTGAGGGAGCCCTGCGAATCGAAGTCTCCGGATATAATACCGCGGTCATGTTCGACGGGCGGCTGGAACTTCCCGTCGGCGTGGGTGAACAACACCTCGACCTCTTCGTTCCTCGTGGCGTACATGAGCTCACCATTCTTACCATTGCCAGTCCCAAGGTGAAGTCCGTCGAGGCCCGCCGAGCTCGTGAAAACCGCCAGTCGTCCTCCCTTAAGCTAAGTCCCTTTGTCGCTGCCGACTTCGACCCGAGCACCGTTCCCGATATTGAGAAGTTCACCCCAGCCCCGCCTGTCGAAATCAAGCAGGAGGAAAACTGTTGGACGCTCTCGATGCCATCCCGCGAGTTACGCTACGTCGATTTTGAGTTTCTGGAATACCGTGGCGAGGCGATCGCCGTCAACCATGTCGAGATCAGCGGAGGTGGCAACCAACACATGCCGCCAGTAGCCGACGTGCTGAAGCTCGCCAGCAACAACATTCTGGAGCTGGCTCCGGGCGACACGGTGAAGATATCCTACCTCGACGAACTCACTGCAGGTGCGCAGCAACGCAACCGCCTCCTTACCCAATCACTCACCGCTACCTATTACAATGGCGAGATCACCCCGATCAGTTACGACTTTACCCGCAGTGCCGAGGGATCGGTGCAAGGCTCCCGCAAAGAACTACTCCGTATCGAACCAGGTGAACGGATCGTCGCAGAGGTGGTTGACTTCGATTTTGATATTGGACCCGATCGCGATCAGGTCGAAGTCGAAGTGCAGATCAATGCCGATGCACCCATCAAGCTTGTCGCCACTGAGACCGGGCCATCAACTGGCATCTTCCTTGCGGAGATCGACACCGCAGCCGAAGCAGCCACTGAGATAGCCGAGGGAAAGGTTGTCGTCAAACAGGGCGATAAAGTTTACCTGCGCTACAAGGATAGCCAGAACACCTTCCCCGGTCACGCCGTCTACCGTGAAACCAACGTCTTACTCAACGAACCGACGGTAGCCCGCATTCAGATCGTGGACAGTGAGACACCGGTTGATGGAGCTCCCCGACTTATGCCGATCGATGGCCTCCGACCCGAGGACTACGTCAGCAAGGTCGAATACCGGCTTCCGCTCACCGTGGAGGTCATCGATCCTGACCAAGCCAAGGATTCACGGAGCACGATTTTGGTCGACGTTGTTACCAGTCAAGGAACCACCATCCGAGTCCAATGTGTGCTCTCCCGCTCCTTTGCCGCCGCCGACGAATCGCTGGCAGAGGCCCGCAATCCTGCACTACAAGAAGGCCGCTTCGTAGGGCAAATTCCTCTGCTCCTCGGTGGCCCGGATAGCGCGACCATGGTTCCCGAAGATGGATCACTACCCAAGGGAGGCCTCGGTAAAATCATTTTTTCAATCGATGACGATCTGGAGGCCGCGCTTGATGATGGTTCCGACAAACTTGAAAAGGGGACGGCTACACATGCCGTGCTCAGTGTTATCGGTAGCGATACCTTCACCGCTCGCTATGATGATGCAGACCGACCGGATGGTTCGGCTGCCTCACTGAAAGCGTCTGCAGCACTCTTCTCTGCCGCTACTCTCGCGATCACGGATTCGGAATATTTAGAAACGGTCGAGATCGCCCATGTTGGTAAAAAAATCTTCCTGAGCCTCGAAGATCCTGATCGTGATATTTCCAATGAGCGGGACAAGGCGTTGATCCGCGTTGTCACAGCCAGCGGCGAGGACGAGACCATCGAACTCGAAGAAACTCTCAGCCACAGCGGAGTCTTCAGCGCCTCCTTTCCGCTCCTTGCTCAGGCTGAGCCCACGTCTGGAAATTTCGATGGCAGCATTGAGACTTTCTTTGGGGATGAAATTACGGTCGGCTATCTTGACAATGTTTCGCATACCTTGGATGGGGAGCCGATCATTGAACAGACGATTCCCGTTGCGGTTGGCACTAATGGCGTCATGGCTGCCTTCAGTAAGGTCTACAAGGACGAGGATCTTGCCATCCAAACTCAATTCCACATCGCGGAAAGTTACTTCGAGCTCTTCAAGAGCCACCGAAGGCTTAAGCATGACGAGGAAGCCGCCGCTGATCTGGCATCCGGTCGAAGGGTCCTACGTGAATTGCAGGACGACTACCCGAACCCCAAATACGCTCCGCGGGTTTCCTATCTTCTCGGTCAATTTTCGCAGGAAATGGAAGCCTGGGACGAAGCGATCGCCGCCTACGGGTCGATCGTGCGTAACCATCCGGACCACCACCTCGCACCGGATTCCCAATACAAGCTCGGCCAATGTTACGAGGAAGCCGGAGAACTTGACGAAGCACTGGAAGCCTACGTCACTCTAGCAGGAACCTACCCCAAGAGTCCGCTGATCGCCAACGTCATGCTGCGCATCAATGAACACTTCTACCTGAAGGAAAATTACGCAGTAGCCGCCTCGGTTGGCGCAAAGTTCCTCGAGCGCTTCCCGAACCATGAATGGACGCCGAAGATGGCCTTCCGCATTGGCCAGTGCCGTTACAAGCTTGAGGAATTCATCAAGGGTGGTAAATCCTTCGATGCTTTTGCGAAGCGTTTCCCAGAGCAAGAACTCACAGCCCAAGCCCTCTTTTGGGCTGGCGAAAGCTACCGTATGGGTAAGGATATCCCCAATGCCTTCCGCCGCTACAACCGCTGCCGCTGGGACTTTCCGGAAAGCGATGCGGCTAAATATTCCCGTGGACGTCTAGCCCTACCCGAGCTACTGGCCCAGTTTGAACGCGAAGCAAACCTCGACAAATAACCGATGCATATGAACCACTCTGATTCCATCCTCGCCGCCAGTTTTTTTGATACTGGCGCCCTCAAACTCCTGCTCGAAGGCGGCATCTTCATGTGGCCTCTGCTTGCGCTCTTGATCCTCGCCATCGCCGTCATTATCGAACGTTACCGCAGTCTCAAGCTACTCGAAACTGATGCCAGCGAACTTCGAGAAAAGGTCACCACCCTTCTTTCCGAGGACAAGATCGAGGAATCCCTCGAACTCTGCGACGCTGCTCGAGGACCCGTCCCCGCCGTGCTTTCCAGCGGACTGCGTAAATACCTCGTCCTGCGCCGCCTCAACTACGATCAGGCGCAGATGGAACAACAGGTGATCAAAAGCATGGAGAACTACGGCGTCAATATTGTTGCAGCCCTTGAGAAGCATCTGCCCATCCTTGCTACCATCGCCTCGGTTGCTCCCATGCTCGGCTTTCTCGGCACGGTGCAGGGCATGATCGTTGCTTTTGGCGATATCGAGGCCAACATAGGCACTCAAAATATCGTACAGGCAGCTGCCGCCGGCATCCGCGTTGCCTTGCTCACCACCGCCTTCGGCTTGATCGTGGGTATCCCCGCCTACATGGCCTTCAACTACTTTACCGGTATCATCAATGACTTCGTTCTTCAGGTGGAATCTTCCGCCGCTGAACTCATCGAAGTTGTCACTCTTCGCCTCACTCTCGACAAGGGAAGCTCATGAAACTGAAGCGCGGCAAGATGCTCATTGATCCGCCGGCCAGTGCCAGCTCGGACATTGCGCTCATCCTGATCATCTTTTTCCTCGTCTGCGCCGCGGTGCAGCCGGAGACAGGCCTTGCCCAGATCCTGCCGAAAACCGAGGAGAAGAAGCAACAACGTGATCAAAGTAAAAACATCGAGGTTTCGATTACCCCCACCAGTATCGTGCTCAACGGCAGCCCGCTACAACTGCCTGCGTTCGCCCAGCGCATCACCGCCGCCTTGAAACAAAAGACCCGTGATGCTGACCGCATCGTTGTGGTGAAGAGCTCGCCAGACACGCCTTATCCAATCTGGATCGCGGTCTCTCAGGCCATCGAACAAGCGGGCGGCATCCTTACTCTGGAACTCGAATCCGAACGCATCATCAACGTCGAATGAAAATCCAACGCAGAAGGCTAACAGCTTCTATCCCCTCCTTTGCGATGGGTGATATCGGCTTTCTGCTGCTTATCTTTTTTGTCATCCTTGCCCGCGCCCAAGACGATAGCCACATTCAGTGGCAGCCCGCCAAGCTCAAGGATGTGGAAATGGTCGCTGCCCCCCTCGCCAGTGTCGCCATTGACACAGGATTTAAGACCTACCTCGACGGCAAGGAGATCTCCCCAGACGAGCTCGCCTCCGCCCTTAGCACGCTGCTCGGCGATACGCCCTCAGGCCAACGCCACGTCTTCCTTAAAGTCCACAAGGAGGCCAAAGCCTCTCACTTCGAACCTATCATCGCTGCGATCAGTGAAGCTGGGGGCGATCTCGTACACATCCTCGAGCCCGAAGAAACTCGTAACAAACCATGAAAGGCCCATCAGAAAAATCTACCGCAGAACGCAGCTCCTTGGCCAGTACCAAGGCCGACCTCCGTGAGCTGAAAACCAACTCTAGCGCTACCGTTCAAGAGCTTCAGCAGTTCTTGCGCGAGCTCAGAGGCAAAAGCCCTCAGGAAATGCTCGGCGTGGTCGCCTCCAGCCAACTCATGCGTACCACCATCCTTGCCTTCGTTCTCGTTACCGCAGTTATCTTTGTCCTCACCGCCTTTCCCTACTTTTTCGGAGACGAACCCGCAGCTGAGCCCGAGCCCGAGTCAAGACCTGCTGTTTCAGCTACACCCGTGCCAGTAACTCCCATCAATGAACCCCAATCCAGGCCCTTCGAAACACAGGAAATCCCAGGTCCACTAGCGCCTCTCGGCGTCAACGAAAAGCTGCCCGCCGCGCCGAATGAAAATCCGCTCGAGGACAAAGGGGAAGATTTCCTGAAGGACTTGGAGTAGCCTGAATTTGCCATCTCCAGCGCATATCTAGATGCCCACTAAGCCTCAACTCCTCATCGTCCGTGACTGGCTCTTCCGGCAGAGTCGCCGGCCGATCGTGTGGACCGAGATCTATGCGCTTACCTGGTGTCTGCTTTGGATCGATGCCCATGCCTGGTTCCAGTTAGGGGTGTGGCCACTGACAATCGGATTCCTCTTTGCCCTGCCGGTCTGCTACTACTGGATCCGTCGCCACCGTCATGGCCCCCTTGTCGTTCGCCGCGCTGTCCTCAGCGTTTGTTATCTCCCCCTTTGGCAACTCGCTGCCCACCTACCTCTCCACAGCTTTTCCTACTCTCTCTCGGCAACCATTACCCAAATCGGTACTGCCGGAGCTTTCTTTCTTGGGCTGGGCTGGGCCGTATGGTGGATCGACTGCGAAACAAAGCGTGTCTCCAAAGCAACCATAACAAATAGAAAAGGACACATTTGGGACCCGCGCCAACTTGTGGCATGGTACTTCGGTCGCAAGAACAACAAGCTTCGCCAATCGGTCTTCACCCTGCTCACTTATACCTGCCTTTTCGGTATCATGGCGTTTATCCTGACTCGGCTTTCGGGTTGTAGCATCTACGAATCGCCGATTGGCGGAGGTGAAGAGAAGCAGCTCAAGCAGATTGTCAAAATTCAGAAGGTTATCAATAAGAAGTATGTCATTAACCCCTATAGCAGTATCCTCTTCAATCCGCCACCGATCGATGACGTCAAACTACAGGTGCTTGAAGTCACTGAGCACCTCTACAAGATCGGCCAGGGCAAAGGCGATGGCGTAGGCTTCTCGGCCGGCACGACCCGTGGCAAAGTGCGCTTTATCCGCTTGAAGTACAACGGTGGCGACTGGCAACAGGATATGGAGCGAGGATCCGATCTTAACCTCCTTACCGAATACGGAGTTCGCACCGGCCACCCAGTCAGTGATCGACCTGAACCGATGGAGATTGGCCGTCTCAAGAGCTTTCCGGTTCGTAAAAGTCCGCCGATGGTCTACATGACGGGTCAGCAAAAAATCAATTTGAGCGCGAAGGAAATAAAAATCATGCGCAGCTACCTACTGGAGCACCACGGCATGCTTTTCGGCGATAACGGCGGCAGTTCTGGCTGGGAGGGGCAGTTTATTTCGATGATGCAAAAGGTCCTGCCTAGAATCGAACCGATCTCCGTTTATCTGGATCACACCATCCACCGCATTCCCTATCCGTTGCCTCGTCTCCCTATGGTCGCGCCTCATGGTCGCTCTAACGCCCTTGGCTGGGTAGTGGACGGACGGCTCGTCGCCTACTATCATCCTGGTGACATTGGTGATGCTTGGGCCGATGGTCATTCCGGTGTCCCTCGTGAAGTCTGGGAATCCAGCTACCAACTCGGAGTCAACATCATCTACTACGCCCATGCCGAATACAACAAATGGCTGGAATCGACCAAAAAGTAAGCCAAAGCAAACTCGAATGAAGACACATCGCACTAGTATGCTGAGGAAGCAGATCTCGCTCGCCTTATTTCTCTTCATGGCACTTGCCTCTTTGAGCTGCGGGGCACTCTCCACCATGCAGCAAATTCAGGTAGCAACCTTCGAGGAGATGCGCGACGTGGAACGTTACCAGATCAAGATTGCTGAGAAGCATTTCCTTAACGGCAACTTCAAGGTCGCGCTTGCCGAGTACGAGAAATTCCTCACCCTCTATGAAGAAAGCCCAGGTGCTCCTTACGCCCAGTTGATGTGGAGCCACACCATGATGAAGCTGAAGAAACCAAAGTCCGCGCTGCGGGACGGCTTTCAATCGGTCATCGACTACTGGCCGAAGTCCCATGAAGCGACCCTCGCCGCCTATTGCATGGGCGATTCCTTCCGCACCATGGGTGAGGTCAAAAGCGCCCAGAAGGCCTTCCGCTTTCTCATTAGGGAATACCCTGATCACGAAATCGCTATTCGCTCTCGGCAGGATCTCCTGCACTACGCCCGACTCCACCAGGACATGGAGGAGCGCCTCTCCCTGCTCAACGAACTCACCTTTAGAGTCAAGCGCACCGAGACAGGTAAAGAGGCCTGCATCAAAGCCTGTCACGAACTCGCCGAGCTCCATTGCTTTGCGCAGAAACTCGAGCAAGGAAAAAAAGCACTCGCCACCAGCTACACCGGTCCCGCGCTCTTTGATCAAGTTTACGATATCTCAGCCAAGACCGTGCAACACCTGCTTCGGGAACCCAAGACGAAGCCTGCCGCCGTCAAGCTTGGCGATCAGCTCATCTCCACCCTGCGCGCCGAAATGCGGATACGCCCAGAGATCACCAAGGATCTGCTTTACCGCTGCGCGAACCTCCACGGGACCCTCAGCCGCCCTTCAGACACCTGGAAGATCTACCATGAAATCGGAGAACAGTTCGGCGTTGATGATGGTCTCCGTGGTCGTCAGGCGCAATGGTGCCTCGCCCGTAAAAAACGCGACGATGCCCGCCGTATCTATGGCGAATTCGAGGACAAGGTCGCCGGTCAGAAAGCCATTTCGAAGATGTTTCTGGAGGAAGGAAAGATCAACGAAGCCATCGAAGTCTATCGTCACCTGCTTGACATTGACGGCGATCATTCCGGTGACCACTTCTGGTCTATCGCCGGCTGCTACGAGAAGCTCTCCGACTGGAAGAAAGCCATCGCCAGCTACCGGCAAGTCGATCGCTTCCCGAACGACTATTTCGCCATCGCTAAGTGTCACCGCCGCCTCGGTGAACAAAAGGAAGCGATCGTGCTCTACAACCAGATCAAGATCGTTGAAAAATCAGCGCCCGAAGCGACCCTGCAAATCGGCTTTACCTACGAGGAGGCCAAAGACAAGGAGAAGGCCATTCGCACCTTTCAACTTACCTGCAAACGCTATCCTAAATCTGGACAAGCCAGCAAAGCTCACTCCCACCTGCAGAACAAATACAATATCAACGTGACGCTGGGAGGAACGGAGGAGGAGTGAGCATGATGACAGGTAAGATCCTGAAAAATGAAAAAGCGTTCATCGTGGCTAGTTTCATCTTTGCTAAGGGTGCAGATTTTGAATGGGTGATCATGGAATCGAAGGATACTATGCAATTGTCAGTTTTCTATTAATAAACACGAGGAAAACTGAGGGATTGAAGTTGTTCGGGTGATAGCTAGATTTGGTTCATGTTAAAGATGAGCAAGGCCTTTGTGGTGCGTATGGCACTGTGGTCAGCATTGATGCTGTATCTCGTCAGCGACTTTTTTCTCTTCAACGGTCCGCTGAGAGGTGAGCTGCGGAGGATGTTTCCCTCGAGCCAGGATAAGGTCGCTGAGGCGATGGCTGAGGGTATTTGTGCAAGGGTCTATAATGCGCCGATTTACTTGAGTCAGGTCGATCGGCGCGTCACGGAGAGGCTCTGGCGCACGGGGCGTGATCCAGAGCGGGTCAGTAAGGCGGAGAGGCAGATGCTGCGCTGGTTGGCGCTGGAGGATCTCATTGCTGAGGCGCTGGTGAGGATCAAGGTGAGGGTAAATAGTGAGCAGGCGGAGGTTTCCGAGGAGGAGGTGAATGATGAGCTGGCGAGGTTTGAGAGCCGCTTTGATTCTCCCGTAGAGCGCGATCAGGCGCTTGCCAATCAGGGTATTGAAAGCCGCCAAGAGCTGCGGCTAAGGATGCAGGCGCGTCTGGAGCAGGAGAAGTATGTCTTATCCAAGATCAAGGCCAGCATCACGGTGAGTGATGAGGAGGCGAGAGCCTGGTATGAGCAACATCATGAGGAATTAACTACGCCGGAGCGCCGCTTTGTGCGGCATGTTTTTATCGCGACGCTTGAGCGGCCATCTGATCAGGCAAAGCGAGTGCTTACTGAGCAGTTGGTGTTGATCAAAGCGGGTCAGGCAAGCTTTGCCGAAGTGGCAAAAATGGTCAGTGAGGATGAGCGCAGTAAGCAGGTGGGCGGTGAGCTTGGCTGGATGCGCCAGGACAGGCTGCCGGATGATTTTGCAGTACCTGTATTTTCAATGTCCGTGGATAGCCCTGAGCTGATCGAGACTAAGCTGGGTTGGCACATTGTTGAAGTGACGGCGGTGAAGGCCGCTGAGCTGCTTGCCTTTCAGGAGATGAAAAGCGAAATTCTCGCCGCCTTATCTGATCAACGACGCCAACAAGCAGTGGATCAATACCGTCACCAACTTCGCCTATTGAACCACGATAAGGTGGAAATCTATGGGCGCTTGATGAAATCTTGAGCGTAGGCTGAGATGATCTCTGAGATGGACTCTAGTCCATGTCCTTTTTCTTGAGCTCTTCACGCAGCTTGTCAAGGAAACCATCAACGGTGGGGTATTGGGCAGCACCAAAGCGACTGAACTCTCGACCGTCATCGCCAAAGAGTAGAACGGTGGGGACGCCGGTCACCTTGTAATCACGCATAACCTTACGGTTTTTTAAGGTAAGAGACTTGTTGGATTTGGGGATGTCAATTTTAACAAGAATGAATTTTTTTGAGGCTGGTCCGGTAAAGGAGCTCTTGGAAAAGACCTTGTCGTGGATCATCATGCAGGGAGGGCACCAATCTGAACCAGTGAACTGGGCCAGAACGAATTTCTTGTTTTTCTTTGCCGAGGACAGGGCAGTATCGAGATTGGTTGTCCAGCCACCAGCAGTGGCAAAACTCATGCAGGCAAAGATGGCAATAGTGGTGGTGATGATTTGTTTGATAGCTTTCATTGTGTAGGTAAGACGTTGTAAGTAGAGAAATTATTCCAAAAATGTCGTTCCCTGCCAATAAAAATGCTAGGTATGTGCTATGCAGAAATTGCTCGTTGCAACAGGAAACAGTCATAAGACCGATGAAATCCGCGCTATTTTGGGAGCGGGTTATGTCGTCTCAGATCTAAAAGCTCATCCTGAGTTGCCAGAAGTGGAGGAAACGGGCACCACTTTTCTGGAAAACGCGACCCTTAAGGCGGTAGAGATCAGCAAGCAGGTCGAGGGTCTTATTTTATCTGATGACTCAGGCCTCGAGGTAGACGCTCTCGGTGGCGAGCCAGGTGTGTATTCCTCGCGTTATGCAGGCGAGGCGGGTAACGATGCGGCAAACAACAAAAAACTTCTCCATGAGTTGCAAGGTGAAGACAGCCGCACGGCGCGCTTCCGATGTGTGATGGTATTAGCTCAAGATGGTGAAGTGCTTGCCAGCTTTGATGGTGCAGTGGAGGGGCGCATGCTTAGTGAGCTTCATGG